>ENA-UONY01000494-UONY01000494.1-human-gut-metagenome-genome-assembly--contig:-CS9-NODE-494-length-47484-cov-7.627549_pt1 | contig 47484 bp, 47 predicted proteins | sample MGYA00242465_ERZ724012 | MGnify/ENA metagenome assembly ERZ724012 | reverse complement strand
TCGTACCAAGAACCGACACAGGTGTCCCTAGGTGAGTAGCCTAAGGCGTGTTAGCATAATCGAGGCGAGGGAACTCGGCAAATTAGCCCTGTAACTTCGGGATAAGGGGTGCCAGTTGCGTGAGTAACTGGTCGCAGTAACAAGGGAACTCCGACTGTTTAATAAAAACATAGGTCGCTGCTAGTTCGAAAGGATGTGTATAGCGGCCGAAGCCTGCCCAGTGTCGGTATCTTAAATTCTGTTTCAACGGAACGAAGGACCGATAAACGGCGGGGGTAACTATGACCCTCTTAAGGTAGCGTAATACCTTGTCGCTTAATTGGCGACTTGCATGAAGGCTCAACGAGAGTTCTACTGTCCCCGCCTCGACGCTAGTGAAAACAATCAGTCTGGTGCACAATCCAGACCCCTCCATCTGAAAGCGAAGACCCCATGGAGTTTCACTACAACCTGTTGTTGTGATATGAATTTGCATGTGTAGGGTAGGCGGGAGCCGTTACCCAGGAAGGAGCGCTAGCTTCTCTCCGAGACACCGATGAAACACCGCCCTTGCGAATTTGTACCACTAACCTTTACGAAGGGACAGCTATAGGCAGGTAGTTCGGGTGGGGCGCCACGCCCTCAAAAAGATAACAAGGGCGCCCAAAGGTTAGCTCAGTTAGGTCAGAAATCTAACGAAGAATGTAAAGGTAAAAGCTAGCTTGACTCGGAATCAGACAATAGGATTCGGAGATAGGAAACTAAGGCTTAGCGAACCAATCAACCTCCTGAGTGGGGGTGATTGATGTCAGAAAAATTACCCTGGGGATAATTGAGTTGTCAGCAGCAAGAGTTCATATCGACCTGCTGGCTTGCTACTTCGCTGTCGGCTCTCCCTATCCTGGTGGTGCAGCAGCTGCCAAGGGTGGGGTTGTTCGCCCATTAAAAGGGATCGTGAGCTGGGTTTAAAACGTCGCGAGACAGTTTTGTTGCTTTTTGATGGAGGTGTAGGTACCTGACGAGAAGGACCCTTTAGTACGAGAGGAACAGGGGTCCGTCGCCTCTAGTTGATCAGTTGTCTGACAAGGCACTGCTGAGCAGCCACGCGGTAGTGGATAAGAGCTGAAGGCATCTAAGCTCGAAGCCATCTTGAAAAAGAGGTACCCATAGAACGCTCATAAATGATGAGTTTGATAGAAGTGGGGTGTAAGTACCGAGGTTTTCCGAGGTATTCAGCCCGCACTCACTAAAGTTCTTTTGACGTCGCTGGGGTGTGGTCTAGCAGTTAAACAGGTTGCGTATGAATGATTTCTCATTTCCTCGATTTTATTATTAATTATCTATTAATCAAATATGTTAAATAGGATATGTTTGTACTGTAATTTTGATGACGATTCAACAGATTGAACCTGCATTACTTTACGATTCCAACATCTATCTGATCACTGGATCAAAGGGTGTTGCTCTTATCGATACAGGTACAGGATTCCAATCAGATATCTTGATGAGTCGCATATCAGATACGCTCAATGGACGTAATTTGGATTACATCATCTTAACACACCGTCACTATGATCATGTAGGCGGTGTTTCAGCGGTAACTTCTGTGTATAATCCAAAGATTTACGCAAGCAGATCGGATGCGTCGCCCTTGAGGGCAGGAGATTCCGAATCTACGCTTGGTACCGTCTTTGGCGGACACATTGAACCGATGGACATAATCGACTTCAATGAAGGCGACCAGATCGATCTTGGCGAACATAAGCTCGTTTGTATTGAGACTCCTGGTCACACGATCGGTTCAATATGTATTCTTGATGAGACAACAGGATCGTTATTCTCTGGAGATACATTCATGGTGGGGAGCGTAGGAAATTATTCTCATCCGACTGGTTCGGCTGAGATGCTTATCAATTCTTTGAGAAAGCTGATGGATGTTGATTTCGATGGCCTTTATCCTGGTCATGGTCCGTTCGTCAAATCAAACGGCAAACAATTCTTATTGGGTGCATTACACATAATGGGGGAAGAATGATGCAGATATTAAAGTGCAATGATCAATTGGATCAAGAAACATTGAAGAACATCGGTATTGCGGCTGAAGCTATCAAGGACGGAAAGCTTGTCGTATATCCTACAGAGACAGTATATGGTATAGCTGCAGACATCTTTAACCAAAAAGCGATCAAGGATCTCTACCTTGCAAAGAATAGGCCTTTCGATATGCCGCTTTCAGTAGCAGTCGCAGATAAGGAGATGGTTCAGAATATCGCTGTGATGACAAAGAAGGTCGAGAAGCTCATTGATGCATTCCTTCCTGGTCCACTTACGATCATCACGAAGAAAGATTCCTCTGTATCAGACATCATCACATCCATGTCGCAGAAGGTCGGCATCCGTATCCCTGACAACAAGGTCGCACTCGAGCTCATAAGACAGGCTGAGAGACCGATCATTGCAACATCTGCAAATCTCCACTCCCATCCTGATGCTGTCAACGTCCAGGATGCAGTCAGGGATTTTGGAGAGACTGTCCCGTACTATCTTGATTCTGGGGCATGCACGCTCGGTAAACCATCCACAATCGTTTGGATAATGGATGATGAGGTTGAGATCATACGCCAAGGCGCAATCACGAAACAACAGATTGAGGGTGTTCTCAATGACTAGTCCTACAGATCTTGAGAAGATGCGTAGGGTGGGAAGAGTCTCGGCCAATGCCAGAGAAAAAGGCATGGCGATGGTCGATGAGGGCGTGAAGTTGTTCGATGTCGCTGAAGAGGTCGAAGGCTACATCAGATCACAGGGAATGAAGTTAGCATTCCCATGTAACATCAGTGTCAACGAAGTAGCTGCACATTATACGCCCTCCGTCAATGACAAGACCAAGTTCGAGATCGGAGATGTCGTCAAGATCGATTGCGGTGCTCAATTGGACGGTTTCGTCGGTGACACTGCCGGTACGGTAGAGGTTGGAACAAGAAGGTTCACAGACCTCATCGATGCTGCGCGTGATGCAAGGGATACTGTAATGGAGTTCATTGGTGAAGGGGTACCGATCAACGAGATCGGTGTTGCAGTCGAAGGGACGATCAAGAATCACGGATATGTGCCGATAAAGAACCTTTCCGGCCATCAGATCGAACCATACAACCTCCACGCAGGTCTTTCCATACCTAATTATGACAATGGCGACGATCAGCTTCTGAAGAGAGATATGGTCATCGCTTGCGAACCATTCGCAACGAATGGAGAGGGCCTTATCGATAATGGTAAACCAGGTAACATATGCCGCATAATCAGAGAGATACCGATCGCAGACCCTGTCCTTCAGGATTTCTTCAACTATCTGAAGGAGGAATTCGCGACATTCCCGTTCTGTGCACGCAGCTGTGACGATCCGAAAGCAGAACAGAAGATCAAATCACTGATCCGTCACGGTCTTGTATCCAGCTACGCCATCCTCATCGAAAAGAAGAAGGGTTGTGTCACTCAATTCGAACACACAGTCCATATCGGCGAGGGAAGAGGAGAGGTGCTAACAATCTCAGATGGTGGTTTCTGATCACCATCTCCCCATAATCTTTATTACCAACTTTATTATCACAGTGAATAAGGCCGAAGTTGCCAAGCCTGGTCAAAGGCGACAGACTCAAGATCTGTTCTCGTAGGAGTTCGCCGGTTCGAATCCGGTCTTCGGCACTCATCATAAATCAAATAAAAAGTCGCAAGTCGCAGTCATCGTGCGTCCATCTATATCGGAGGTGCGTGGCTACTAATTCTAATCAAGATCAATGGATGAAACGGAGGTAGTAGATGAGTTCCGCTCAAATCGAGATAGTTAATCTGAGGAAGGAATACAAGGATTTCGTAGCTGTTAACGATCTTACGTTATCGGTCAAGAAGAATAGTTTCACGGGCCTACTTGGGCCTAATGGCGCAGGGAAGAGTACGACATTGAAGATCTTGACGCATCTGATCAATGCAACATCTGGTAACGCATACATCAATGGCATAGATGTGACATCGAACCCCAAGGATGCTTTGGAAGGGATAGGCACTGTCGTAGAGACACCTGAATTCTATTCGTATCTCACACCGACACAGACTTTCCAATACATCGGAAGTATCTTTGGTATGAGGAAGGAGACGATCTCCGCAGAGACCTCAGAGATACTTGCGGACATGAGCATGTCCGAATGGGCCGATAAGAAGATCGGAACATTCTCCAAAGGGATGAAACAGAGGATAGCGTTGGGTCTCGCATTGTTGAACGAGCCTACGGCGATCATCCTCGATGAACCTACATCCGGTCTTGACCCTAGAGGTATGGCCGAGATGAGGAAGATCCTGAAGGATATCAGAGCTAAGAAGGATCTTACGATACTCACAAGTTCACACATGCTCCACGAGGTGAGTGATATGTGCGATCGCATAGCGATGATCAATCATGGCACACTGGTCAAGGAAGGCGATCTCAATGAATTGCTGGGATCCAATAATGCGAGAATGATCACAGTGAAGACCGTAGGAGGTTTCGATGATGCCATGATATCGAAACTATCCGCACTCAGTAACGTATCCAACGTCATGACAAGCGGTAACGTCATCAAACTTTCATTCAAAGGCGATGATGAGGATCAATACCAATTGCTCTCGGAGATGAGCTCTCTCGGCATGAAGGTCTTTAGTTTCAATGAAGAGGATGCTCTCGAGACGATCTATCTCAACATGATCAAGGAGTCGAGGTGATCACATGCCAGATAACAGTCTATGTAAGACAGGGATCATGGAGGATCTGCGCCAGGCATTGATAGTATCGAGGTACGAAGCTTTGAAGTTCCTAAGCGGTTATAAATTGTTGATCTTCGGCATAATAATGATAACATCATTGTTGCTGTTATCGATTGCCAACATCATATTCATGGACAATCCGACAGTGAACTCTGTGTATTCATCGTTCATATCATTCGTATCGTTGTTGGCGCTCCTTGGAGCAACACTGTTCACATCGACCACCCTATCATCAGAATTCGAGGAGAGGACAGCACTTGTTCTGTTCACGAAACCTATCAAGAAATCATCGATATTCCTTGGCAAGATCCTCATAGCATTCGCTCTGAACGTGGCCATATTCGCTATATACTACATCGTGACGACATTGGTGGGACTGATCATAACGCATGATATCTCCATCGACTTATTGGCATCGTTCGGTTATCTCGTGACATACATATTCACATTGACAGGTATCGCCGTGATGTTCAGTTCGCTGATGAAGAAATCAAGTTCCGCATCGATACTCACGTTCGTATTCGTGTTGCTTGTGCCAAGCCTTATCCTCGCGGTGATAATGCTTGCTCAGGATAACATGAATGTCAACGATTATTGGTATTTCCTCGACAGCGCAGCTGCATCCATAACATACTCTGTCACAGGGGATGTCGTCAATGGACCAAGGGATGTGGCAACCATGTTCGTATGGGGGCTGATCCCGATGATCATAGCTTATCGCCATTTTATCAAAAAAGAACTGTGATCATTTGTTCCGGGGCTTCGGCCCCACCCCATCTTTATATATCATTATTGAATGCCAACCATGCCGTAAACTCGATGGCGTATTCAAGATATGCCGTACCGAGAGCACAGCACACGGTCTTTGTCGAGATACGTGAGGCATGATGCTTGGGTAATTCCCAAAATAAGGAACATTTACGGAGGAAGAACAATGGCAGACAAAAAGAATGCTAAACAGCAACAACAGGAAGATGAGGATTTCAACTTCATCGTCCGTATCGCTAACAGTGATATCGATGGTCTGAAGAGGACTGTTATCGGTCTTCAGCAGATCAAAGGCGTTGGAAAGAGAGTAGCACAGATCGTTGTCAAGAAAGCAGGCGTAGATCCCGCAGTCAAGATCGGTTCACTCTCGGATGAGGATGTTAAGAAGCTCGAGCAGTTTGTAACGACATATGTCGAGTACGCACCCGAGTGGGCGATCAACAGGCAGCTCGACTACGAGACGGGAGCAGACATGCACCTTATCGGTAACGAGCTCGAGCTCACAAGGAAAGACGATATCAACAGGATGAAGATGATCCGTTGCTACCGCGGTATCAGGCACGAGACCCACCACAAGGTAAGGGGTCAGAGGACAAGGTCCAACGGACGCCACGGACTGACAATGGGTGTCAGCAAGAAATGAGTGAGGCGGTAACATGGGAGATCCTAAATTTTCACGCAGGTCATATGATACACCTTCACACCCTTGGCAGGGTGAGAGGATCAAAGCTGAGGTCGTTCTCGTAAACCAGTACGGTCTCAAGAACAAGACAGAGGTCTGGAAGGCACAGTCCGTCCTTAGGAACTTCAGGAAGCAGTCCAGGGAGCTTCAGGCACGTCTCAGAAGCGGTGATGCACAGGCAAAGATTGAGGCAGATGCACTTCTCAACAAGTGCTCAAAGATCGGAGTCCTCCCTGTAGAGGGTGCAACACTCAACGACATCCTTACGCTCTCAGAGGAGAACATCCTCTCACGCAGGCTTCAGACACTCGTCTTCGAGAAGGGAATGGCAAGCACTGTAGGTCAGGCAAGGCAGATGATCGTCCACGGACACATCTTCATGAACGGCCACAGGGTAACGATCCCCGGATACATCGTCACAAGGTATGAGGAGTCATCCATCATGTATGATCCCGCATCACCCTTCAACGATGAGATGCACCCGATGAGGATCTCTGCAGAGCAGGCAGCTGCAAACGCAGAGCTCAAAGCATCCAAGGAAGCAGAGGAAGCAGCCAAGAAGGCAGCAGAAGCAAGAGCAGATGCAGAGGAAGCAGGAATCACAGCCGACGATGCAGCTAACCAGGAAGGTGACCACTGATGACAGCAAAATGGGGTATCGCTAACATTTATGCAAGTTACAACAATGTGATGATCACACTCACAGACATCACCGGAGCAGAGACGATTACGAAAGCAACAGGCGGAATGGTCGTCAAGACAGCAAAGGATGAGTCATCACCCTACGCAGCACAGAAAGCAGCCGAGAAGGTCGCAGATGTTGCAAAGGAGAAGGAGTTCGTTGGAATTCACGTTAAGGTACGTGCACCCGGAGGAAATGGTTCAACATCTCCTGGTCCTGGAGCACAGGCCGCAATCCGTGCACTCGCAAGGGCAGGTCTCAAGATCGGCCGTATCGAGGATGTCACACCCGTACCACACGATGGTACCAAGAAGAAAGGCGGACGCAGAGGACGCAGGGTCTGAGGAGGCCTGACCATGGAAATCCAGATAGTCGAAATGGCTGAAAGGAAGTGTAAGTTCATCCTTAAAAACTCGTCTCCAGCCATGGCGAATGCTCTTAGGAGGACCATGCTTACCGACATTCCAAAGATGGCGATCGACAAGGTGGAATTCCACCTTGGTCCCATCGATGTCGACGGCAGGGAGTTCGAGAGTATGACGCCCCTGTTCGATGAGATCATCGCACACAGACTTGGTATGGTCCCTGTCCCTACGACAGACATGTTCAACTTCAAGGATGAATGCGTCTGCGGAGGAGAGGGATGTCCGAGCTGTGAGATCATGTACAGTCTCAACAAGAATGGACCGTGCACTGTTCTCTCAGGTGATCTGCAGCCTCTTGGCAGCCAAGATCTCAAAGTCAAGGATGAAGAGATCCCGATCGTGGATCTCGCAGATGGTCAGTCGATTCTCATCTACGCACATGCTGTGATGGGAACCGCAAGGAAGCACGTCAAGTGGCAGGTCGCTAACGGTGTTGGATACAGCTACAGGCCTATCATCACCATCGATGGCGATGTGGATTCGCCTGAGGAGATTGCCGAGGCATGTCCGAAGAAGGTCTTCGATATCACGGATGGAAAGCTTGTCGTAGCACGCAGCGATGACTGTTCTCTTTGCATGACATGCGTCGAGAACTTCAGCAAAGGCGACGGGCCCATAAGTGTCGTCGGTGATGAGAACAACTTCGTTTTCAAATTCGAGACGGACGGTTCACTCACAGCCGAACAGGTCATTGACAAAGCAGTTGAGATCCTTAGCAAAGAAACGAAGGATTTCGCGTCACAGGTTGCATCCTTGTGAATAAACCAAGAGGGCTTCATGCCCTCTTATTTATATTCTCTAGAATCAGAAGAAATCTGATAATTTACACTTCTTCACTTTATCGTTGTTGAAGAGGGAATCCATGCTTATGGATAGGATCTCGACCCTTTCTCTCGTATAATCGGACATACCATACTTCTCGCAGACATCCTGTGATACGCCTAGGTATTTCCTTACGCTCTTCTCATGGACGGTGAGGTTCAGATCATGTCCGCAATTGGTGCAGATGCCACTGAGAGGTATCCTTCTGTATTTGGAGTTGCAATTGGTGCATCTGAACGTCTGAGCTGAGAAACTCCTGAGATTTCCTGCCATATCGGGCATGAAGTGCTTGTCTATGACCTTACTCGCTTCATCCTTCACATCAACAGCACGTAGTTTCTTACCGAGTTCCAACTGCGCGATCATCTTATCGCTCATGGTCTCCAACAGCGTATACGCCGATTTGTACGGACCTTCATTGATGTCATACGTATCATGCGTGAAACCGAATCCTTCGTATTGCAGATTGGTGCCTATGCGACCTCCGACGAGATCCATCAGTTTTTCCACATCCTTGGCATCCTTCAATTGCATCGCAGCTTCATACAATTCTATTGGATATTCCCTCAGACAATCGACGTTGTGTGCCTCCTTGTCGATCTCATTCGGATCCAACCTCGTAGTGAGAACGAGAGGTGTATCCATGAGTCCACCTCTGCTGCTCGGGATGTATACTTTTGAGAAGTTCAACAATCCATCCAACAGGAGCATGATACAATCCTCATCTCCGTCACAATTCCTTCTCTTCCCTGCGTGGAAGAACGGGTGCCCCATGCATCCGCTGGCCTTCGTATATCCGATGAGGCGACACAATATGCCTCCGGACGTGTGCGGCGCAAGACCCACTGTCATATGGCCTATCATGTCCGTCGGAGTCTCAACGTTATAGTATCTGGGCATCTTGTAGAATCTCTCAAGGAGATCATCCACGAATGTCGCTACTTTGACAAGATGTGCTCCGCATTCCACATTGGGGATGACATCCTGTACCTTCAATTCGCATATCTGGTCGCCATCTGTAAGCGGCTCCCCATTCCAATCATGCGTGTATCCGAGTTGATGCGCCTTCTCGATGGGAAGGCCGATCTCCCTCGGTTTGAAATGAGTTATCGGTATGTCGGTCATATCGAAACGAACAGTGCCGTCCTTGTAAGTGGTCAGATTGTTCCTCGCTCTGAGGATACCCTTCTCAAGAGGTTCGGGGGTCTTGATGATGGATGTGAAGTTCTCTATGGTCTTCACATCGTTTATGTCCTTCAATCCGAGATAATCCATGGCATCGCGGTATTCTTGTCTGATATCCACAGGAATGAGGGGTCTGTCGAACTTATCCACATCTTTAGCATCAGGTGGTAGTTCGGTGTGAACATTGCATTTCCTGCACCATGAACGGAAGGTCTTCTCCCCGCATCTCGGGCATGTCCTCTCAGCATAATCGATCAACAGTCCATTCTTATTGGCCTTGATACCAACGGCCTTCAATTGGTCAGCCGTCATGAATCTAGCCTTATCTTGAGTGGACATAGCCTCCTTCAAGGATTTCTTGATGCATGGTGCATCGGTCACCGCGAACAATCCGTTGCCGAATGCAGAATTGCCGCTGCTCCTGTCCTTTGCCTTCTCAGGCCTACCCATCCTTGTACCGATCCTCGTGCGGGCCCTTGCACGCACCTCTATGCCCATGGCATTGCTGACCGCTGTAAGCGAATCCTCTCCGTCGAATGCACTTCTTTTGACGATCTTTCCATCTGCGATATCCAATCCGAGTCCGTAGATCAAAGGTATCGCATATCTTTCGATGATTATGTGTCCATCACGTACTTTGTGCAGTGCACCTAGGTCCTCCAACGTCCTCTTGTCAACAGATGCTTTGGGGATGCTCAGTTTACCGTCTGTGAAGGCACCGTTGTTAAGGATGTCGTTCCTCAATCCCTTCAGTCTATCCACGTCGACATCGAACCAGAACAAGTTGTAATCAGGATGTAGCGGGACACCTAAGGTCCTTGACATCTCGAGTGCGCGATCCCATGTGGGGTGTTCCCAATCGTCTGGAAGATCCCCCTTCTTTTTCAATTCGAGTTTATGCCATTCGATAGGATAACCAGGCGGTACGAGGAAGTGGTTGTTCTCACAGAACTCGCCGAACGGTACAAGTATCTCTCCCGTATCGGTAATCTCGGCAATATCCTTCCTTACAGCCAAAGCCTCCTCTTTGGTGTTGCATTGGACGAGGTCCCCATTCTTCAATACGACGATAGGCCCTTCCAACTTATCGCATGGTGTCACTACACACGCTTTACCTGGTCTCTCGATCTTCAATTGTGTTCCAAGAGCAGGGAACTCATCCAAGATGAACATACTTGCCGGCGAATAGGCCAATGATGCCAATCCTGATGTCCTTGCTCTTCCATATCTGAGTCTGAACGCTCCCACTCTTGAAGGATAGCCGAATATCGGACGTCCAGCGACTATATCCTTCAGATATTTATCCGCCGGTTTCAACACCCTGCCCTCAGTATTGGAGCTTGTGGATGTCCCTTTCCCTTTCAGATATTCGTCAAGGAATTCCCAACCTTCGAGTTTGAGTTTATCAACGTGCTTCTTGATCTTCGGGGCCTTTTGACAGAGTCCTTCTGCAACGACGAGACATGCTCCTCCTCTGACCCTGTTCGTATCCAATCTCGGCAGATCCCTGAATCCTGAGATCTCCATCTGTTCGGTCCCTTCACCATCTATGCATATCGGACATTTCCCGACGATGAGTTGGATCTCCTTCGGCGATGGTGTGTATTGGAGGTGTTGACATTGTTTGTATAACGGGATCTCTTCGATGAAACGATTGATCTCTGCATCAGTTGGTATGTATTTTCCGATACCGACCTCTTGTCTGACGACATCGGCGATTAGAACGCTCATTGCCTGTGCGGTACCTCCCGCGGCACGAATCGGACCTGCGAATACGAGATCTATATATTCGCTGCCATCCGCATTCTTCTTGATCTTCGTGTCCGCAAGACCTTCCAATGGAGCAACTAACACACCTTCTGTAAGAACGGCAAGACCTACCCTTATCGCTCTATCGATGGCCAATTCAGGTCTTTCCGCAGGTCTTTTGGCAACCTCTTTGGCAACCATCAGACATACCAATTCCCTATTCTTGTATTCGTCAGTGAGCCTTCTGATGTCGTCGGCTATCTCGCCTACGTGATAATCTGCGAGAAGTTTCTCACAACGTGATGCAAGGTCCTCAGCTTGAGGTATCTCGACGAACGTTTCCGTATCACGTCCTAGGGCCCTTGCTCTCTCTGCAACATCGTAGCATTCGTTACATTTGGAGAGCATACTTTTGAAGTATTCATCCATCTCTTCGCTGTACGCTACTTTACGTGCAGGCATTATTCTTCCTCGAACCTGATCTTCCGGAGTTCGTCAACTATGGTCTTGCGAAGGATATCCATGTTCTCGCCAGTCTCTGCTGAGAAGTGGATGTTGTCGCTATCGGTCGTCATGATGTCGCTCTTACTCTCTGCGACGATGATCGGTATGCCTTCGAATCCTCTCTTTATGGAATCGAGCAGTGCAAGCTGTTTCTCCATGCTGTATCCGCATGTCTCTGACGGATCTATGACGATGATCATGACATTCGTGAGATATCTGAGTGCAAGGATAGCTTGTTTCTCAATGGCATTCCTCTCATCGATGCTCCTGTCAAGGAGACCAGGGGTGTCGATTATCTGATATTTCCTCCAATCATCGTCCATGTGACCGATCACTATGCCCTTGGTAGTGAACGGGTATGGGGCGATCTCCGGTGTTGCGCTGGAGAGTGTCGACACGAGTTTGCTCTTCCCTACATTTGGGAATCCTGCGACGACCAGCGTAGCTACATTGGAGTCGACTGCGGGCAATGCCCTGAATTTGTTCTTGCATTCCTGAAGGAACTCAAGTTCGTTCTTGACTTGTCTGATGATCGAGGAGAGCCTGCCATAGAACGCACTCCTTACGGAATCGATGACTGAACCATCCTTGGAGCGTCTAACGTTCCTGAGTGCTTCTGTTTTTATCTTCTCTGTCTTGTTCGCGGCCCAATTCATGGCGCCGAGCGATTTCTTGTACTTGTCAATGCCTATTACCAAGTCTACCAATTCTGGGAAGAAATCGTCATCCTTCTCGATCCTCGGAAATTTGTTGACATATCCGACGAACGTATCTTTGACGATATCTCCTGAAGCTGTTATCTTGGCCAAAGTGGTCTTCTTCTTGGTATCGAGGGCATTTGTACCGTTGACGGTTATCTTGGATGCCCTATGGAATGCCTTGTCGGTCAATTCCTCTGCTGAGAGGACTGTTGGGATTCTGTAGGACTTTGCCATATCCCTCCCTATATATTCCCTGTTCTTAAATGGATTGGGTTGGATTTCAGCCTCTTTGGAATTGCATGCTGATGAGCTGCAGATCGCAATGTGCGCCTTTCGCTTTATCGATCTTCTTCGGTATTATCTCGATCGGACAATCCTCGATGGCGATGCATGCCTCCAATCTCCAATCCATGTCCTCAGAACCAAGGACGGTGAACAGGCTGGATATATTGGCACCGAACGACACTCCTACGATGAGCTGGTCACCTGTATATTCAAGGAATCTAGGTGCACTTATGCCGGTATATACAGTGGTACGGAGGTATGTGTCATTGCACACGATATCGAACGGGTCAGAACACTCAGGTGCATTGATGAACGATCCCAACAATCCTGTCTGATCTATGAGCCATTTTAATCCATCCTCTATGAGTTCGGACCTCATATCGAGGGCAATCCTTGTACCAAGATGCTGCGTGTTCGCTAGATCGGTGAGCTCCAACTCTATGAAAACAGCAGCGCTGACAAGCATCTTTGCGATCTTCTCGATCACCGTATCTATGAAGATCTCTAGCATCTTCTTCAGGAATTCGGCTATGTCATCGACATTCCTCAGATGATTGCCCATCCGATACAACGCCTCCTCTCCTGATGAGATCAAACTATCGATGATGAAGGTCTTCGTTATGGCATCCGTCTTGATGATCGTTCCATTGCTCTTACCGGGGCTCCCTTTCTTGAACACCCATGAGGTGGAGCCATCGGATGACCTCTGCCATGTCCTATCGTCATTGTAACTGTCGCTCTTCCATGGTGTGGAATCTATGATGTTCTCATCCGGATCATACAACGTGATGGATTCTCCATTGTGATTGCCTGTCCTGCCTGAATTCTTGAGTGCCTGTCCGCTGAAATAGAATGCCTTCTTCTCCATCGGCTTGATAGTTCCTGACAATTCTATGCATTTCGACTCATTGCTTCCCGGGACCAATCTGTATCCTGTCAGATCGATCGTGGTTCCAGATGCATTGTACAGTTCAACGAACTCCTTCCCATTATCCTTTCCAGGCGGATTCGACTCGAACTCATTGATCATGAGCCCGGTCTTCAGAGGTACATTGTATTTGAGTTGGACGCCCATATCGAAACTGCCTTTGACACCCGGTATCGGAAGAGGGATGTTCTTGAGCATCGGACCTACTGCAGGTATGTCTGATACTCTCGTCTCCACAACATCATATTGTATTATCTCAGGTATCGTCGCTGTGAACCCGACCCCTCTGATATTTCCTGTGGCATTGAGGATCTTCTTACTGAATTTCATCAACGGGTCGATGGTCATCTTGACCATCCAATCGTTTGATACGATCTCACCATTCCCTTTGAACATCAGCCCTGTCTTCTTATTGTGTTTCAACTCGACTCCCGCTTTGATCGAGGTATCCCCAAGATCGGCCTTCATGGTGAGTTTGCATAGTGATTTCGTTGCTTTGGTGAGTGTAGCGGCTCTGAATTCCGCAGTAAGGGACATACCGCAATATGCGACAGTGAACGATTGATACCCGAGACCTATGTCGAATGATGTCTCAAGCAGCGAAGATGTGCTGCTCTCGACGAAACTTTGTATCCTGTTCATCGGTTCCATTATCTTGTCGTAGAATCCCTCGACGATCCTGGAGACGTACGCACTAGCTTCGATTATCGCAGTGCTACAGAGTTCCGATAGTTGTTTGAGTGCCTTGAAGATATCTCTGAGCGGTTCCAATAGAGGTTCTATCAGATCCATCAATACTTTGACGGCCTCATTGACGATATCTGTGCTCGAAGTATACCTGACACCAGCCAGTGCCCATCCGCTTATACACGTTATATCGAATTTCATATCTACGGGGATATCGCCTCTGATGTTCGCATCGCACCATCCAAGGGCCATCAATACGGATGATGCAGATTCTACGGAATAACCGATGTCAGCTTTTACCGATATCGAGAACACCGTCGTATACGGGCTGAGGGAGAAACTTGAGAGATCTATGTTGTGTATGCATTTCGATGCATTGTTCCTAGGCGGCGTGATCTTCACTTTGATGTCATAGTCATCCTTAAGTTTGATATGCTCCACAAAGGTGTTGCCGTTCTTGTCGGACAATCTGTACGAGTTGTTCATATCAAGATCCATCATGCCTGATTTGGTGTTGAGATCCTGGTATCTCACGATGTCATGGATCATTCTCTTAGAGAGTGAGGTAAAGGCATCGGATACAGTCTTCGATGACATCGTAGCCTTCAACGTCAATTTCAATAGCAGCTTGATATTGCCGTTGTTCTCCTCAGGTATGTGCGTCAGAACACCCTTCAATAATGATATCCTATTGTCTATCTCATACCCTATGCCAGAATACGCATCCGCATAGGCCTTGGAACCTAGAACATCGTCGCATAAGGATTCGATCACGGATTCATCGAGTATAGCGTAGTTCTTCGAATTCAGAGTGTCCTTTATCTTCGCTTTGATCAACGCCCTATCCTTCGTATGGACGGAATTCAGGTCGAATATCGATGATCTGTTGTCTTCGAGTTTATTGAACAATGCGATATAGGAGGGACTGTAGAATGTACTCCTATCCACTAAAGACACCATCGTACTTCTTATTCTATCCAATCCATCTGAGAGTGCCCTATCTATGGAATCGGAGAGTAGTGCGAAATATGTCGTATCATCGAAAGCATCGCACCTCACTTTGATGGAACCGAGGTTTCTACAGACATCTGCGGTAGCACCATTCAGTATGTTCTTCATCCTTTCATCCACCATTCTTACCGAGAGGATACCGTCATCGAGGAAGTTGCCCCATCCCTTCCATGAGAATATGTCGATGCCCGGGGATTCTATGTAAATCTCGAAGGGCTCTATCTCGATGGTGTCCTTGCCGATATCATACGCCCCTCCATCCACCGTCAATCTCAATCCATGGTTGCCTATGTATCTGTAATCGGATTCACCGTATCCGTATTTCTTCATTATACTGGATATGTAATGTTGTGACGATGTCAGGTCCTTTCCGATTATCGTTCCGATGAGGGATCTCAGGGCATGTTCTGTGACATCATCGACCTTATCGAGGAAATCCATGGCATCATCCATGAGGAAGAATTCAAGCCATCTTCCCACCAATTGGTCTGCAACCGCGGTTATCGATTGCGATACTATCTGAGAGATATCGATCTCGAAGTAACCATCCTTGGATATCATGTACTCGGCTGCATCGATATGCTCATGGGCATTCAGATCCGAGGAACCGTCGCCCGTCGTTCTAAAACATAAGGATTCCACTATGGACAACGAGTTCCTGAACGATTCCTTCACATCCTCTTTCGTGATTATCGATTCCGTTCCCTTATCGCCATTCGATGATATCGCACCGTAACCATTGATCACTCTATGTTGTACCAGGGATGACAATTGATAGGTCATGAGGTCAGTAAAGACGGATGAGTTGCCGGATGATGAGAGTTCGAATCTGGTGATGTTATCCACGATGAATGGCAGTCCGGAAGTCCCGTCTGCGACGACAGGAATCCTCTTCACGGTCTTACTTGTAGGTGTCGCATACTCAACATCAGCATATCCAGAGGTTCTGAGGTAACAGGGTTTCGTACCACCGATCAATTCGTCAGTGGACAGTCTGAGGTTCTCTACGGTCAGGCCGATATCATGCTCAACAAGGGATGCGGTCACTCCCTTATCCACCAATGGGAATGCTTTCCTCATCCATGCGTTCGAACGTTCTTTGAAGGCATCTATCCTTTTCAGAAGGTTACCTCCATTCGGATCCGTACTGATCTCGTTGATTATCCTCCCGAGTCCGGACCCTATGTATCTCTCCGTATCATCTATCGCCTCTTCCACGGACATCAGCTCACTTATGATGTTATCCGTCGAATCATTGACGTTCTGTATCTCGGCATAGACTATTCCAGATATCGAACAAATGAGGAGTAGCGTTACAGCGATCATCGCGAACGGCATCTGTCCTCCCCTTGAACCTCTGAGCGCTCTCATACCACATCCATCGTCGGGGATGGGTGATATAGTGGGGCAGTTACAGTTAGCAGGTTAGTATCGACCGGCCTTAATTTTCTTATAATATAATGCGACGGTTTTATATCCCTACAGGGGATGGGTGTGAACAAGAAGTGTGGATGCAATGACCATCACGACGAAAGAATACAGTGCAATGAAAGGACTCCCTAAGAAGGTCGAGTCCGTCTGTCCAGAGTGCGGTAAGGTCCTTGAAGCCGAGCATTATGAGAAGGACGGTAAAGTCTACTCGAAGAAGACCTGTCCTGAACACGGAGAATTCGATTGCCTGATATGGTCTAGTGTAGAACAGTATCTTAGAGCTGAGACCTATGCTAAGGACGGTATCGGTTTAGAGAACCCGGATGATACTACGGCAAAAGGAAGCAATGTCATCATCAAGATAGGCGACAAGCCCGTTTCTCTGAAATCATCCACGTCATTGGCGAACATAGATCTCACGAATAGGTGTAACATGACCTGTCCGATCTGTTTCGCAGAGGCCAATAGCGCAGGATACGTCTATGAGCCCTCATTCGATCAGGTCATGGCCATGTTGAAGACACTCAGGGATGAAAAGCCGATCAAGTGTACGGCCGTACAGTTCTCTGGAGGAGAACCTACAATCTACCCGAGATTCGTCGAGGTCATCAAGGCAGCTAAGGATATGGGATTCGCTCAAGTGCAGGTCGCTACGAACGGTATCGAGTTCGCAAAGAGCGTGGAGTTCTGTCAGAAGGTGAAGGATGCGGGATTGAACACGATCTATCTTTCATTCGATGGTGTTACCGATGAGCCGTACATTCAGGCAAGGAACAGGAAGATGTTCCATGTCAAATTGCAGGTACTTGACAATCTCAGGAAGATCGAACACCCTCCATCAGTCGTTCTCGTACCGACGATCGTCAAGGGTGTGAACGACCATCAGATCGGTGACATAATCAAGTTCGCATTCGACAATTCAGATATCATCCGCGGTGTGAACTTCCAGCCGGTGTCATTCACAGGCAGGATAACACGCGAGGAATTGGAGAAGGGAAGATACACGATCCCTGATTTGATGAGGGATGTACAGGAACAGACAGGATATGCGAAACCTGACGATTGGTTCCCTGTACCTGTTGTATCATCAGTCTCCAAATATGCTTCCGCATATCTCGGTAGGCCGATGGTGACATTCACCGCACACCCCCACTGTGGTATGGCAACATACATCCTCAAGGGAGAGGATGGGGAATACGTTCCGATGCCCAGGTTCATTGATGTCAAGAAATTCGTGATGGGATTGGACGAATTGGCGGATGCGATGGAGAAAGCAAGATTCAAGAAATGGCAGCTCTTCAAACTCGTCGGCCTTTTGAACACATGCATCGATGAAGATAAAATGCCGAAGGGAATGAAGAAGAAGGACATCGTTCGTTTGATAAAGGGCGTAATGAGCGACAGTTCTAAGAAGACCCTTGCAGGATTCTCATGGAATGCCATGTACATCGGTGCGATGCATTTCCAAGATGCGTACAACTACGATATTGAAAGAGTAGAGCGTTGTGCGATTCACTACGTCACGCCGGATCTTCGCGTGATACCGTTCTGTGCATACAACGGCGGCCCATACTATCGTATGGAAATTGAGAAGAAATATTCCATGCCGATTGCAGAATGGAAAGAGAAACATAAGGAAGAAGCAAAATCACTCGAGAATGCATTGATCGTTCCCGAGGATCAGAGACCCGATCAATAAGGTGAAAAAATGAAGGTTGATTACAACAAATGTCTCCATTGCGGAGGATGTGCCGGTTCTTGTCCTAAGAATGCGATCTATCTGAATGATTACATCCTTGAGTTCAATGATGACTGCAACGGATGCGGAAGATGCGTGAAGATCTGTCCTGTCGGGGCACTCTCCAAGGAAGTGGCATGATGGTTACAAGATACGATTGTGATGTGGTCGTGGTTGGTGCTGGTCCTGGCGGAAGCATGGCTGCGAAATATGCCGCGGATGGCGGTGCGAAGACGATCCTCATCGAGAAGAAAGCTGAGATCGGAGCACCGTTGAGGTGTGCAGAGGGAGTATCCAAGAAGTGGATCGCAGAACTTGGCATCGAGGCTGATCCCGCATGGGCTCGTGCAGATATGGCTGGAGCGATCATAAGATCGCCCAACGGCACAGTGTTCCAACTCGATGAGAGTAAAGCTGGTGCAGAGGTCGGTTACGTCCTCGAGAGGCACATATTCGATAAGCGTCTCGCTGAGGAGGCTGCATTGTCCGGTGCAAAGATCCTCATGCGCACAGGATGCACAGGTGTCCTGAAGGATAAGGACGGAAAGCTCATCGGGATAAAAGCAAGGTCCATGGGTGAGGAGATCGAGATCTATGCGAAATGTATCATCGCAGCTGACGGTTTCGAATCCCAGGTCGGAAGGTGGGCAGGTATCGACACATCATTGAAGATGGACGATATTGACACATGCATACAGTACAGGATGACGAACGTAGAATTCGAGTCGAACTTTTGTGAATTCGTCATAGGTTCCGCTGCTCCTGGAGGATACATATGGGTGTTCCCTAAGAGTAAGACGGCAGCCAATGTCGGTATCGGGGTGATGGCTAGCAAATGTTCTCACGGTGCTGATCCGAAATACTATCTTGACAAATTCATCTCGACCGATCCTAGATTCAAGAACGGTCAGATACTGGAGGTCGTCGGAGGTATGGTCTCTACGATACCTGGACTTGATGACACGGTCGCCGACAATATCATGCTCGTTGGAGATGCAGCAAGGATCATCGATCCGATTACTGGCGGAGGTATCGCTCACGCATGCAGATCCGGTAAGTATGCCGGCGAGGTCGTTGTAGAATGCCTTAAGACCGGTGACTTCTCAAAGAAGGCTCTTGGAGCATATGAGAAGAAATGGCGCGACAGGATGGAAGATAAGCTCTACAGGAATTGGATGGCCAAGGAGAGGTTCGCCACACTTGACGATCAGACTCTTGACGAACTCATACAGTTGATCAAGGACTCCGATATCGGAGAGGTCAACGTGTACAACCTTCTCAAGATCGTGAAAGAGAAGTACCCCAAGGTCGTAGAAGGCTTTGAGGACCTGATCTGATAAAAACATGGGGGCTTGTCCCCCTATCTTTATACTATTGTTACTCCATCGACCCCTGTCTTCACAGTGTACGGGATTCCCCCGTGGAGTCTGATGTCCTCACATACTATCTCTGGTCTATCGGTGAGTGCGATCATACAACCCCCTCCTCCAGAGCCTGTCAGTTTTGCGCCATATGAATGTCTCTCGGCAGCGTTTACCAGCTTATTGAGTTCATTGCATGAGACTCCAAGGATTGAAAGTAATTTGTGATTCGCAGTCATGTTCTTTCCGAGTGATACGACATCATCGTTCCTCATGTCATCGATGCCTTGCATCGTCACCATCTCGATCTCATCGATGACATCCGATGCGAATCTGTTGTGTTCTTTGTATTTTCTGACCTTCTCGACCAAAGGTCCCGTCGATGCTTTGATCCCTGTATATCCTATGACGAATGTCATCTCAGGTACCTTCGTCTTAGAGATCGACCATCTTCCATCTTCCTTCTCTGCATCCCACAGGTGCGTATCCGTCTCTTTGACGTTGATCGCAACCCCCTTTCCGAAGGTACATGTCGATGTATCCAACGGGGATGCTCTTCCCTGTGCGTAGTATTCCGCCTCGAAGGAATCCCTTGCGATCTCCACAAGGTCCATGTCCTTCTTGGTAAGGTTCCTTATCGCAGCATCTAGTGATGACGATAATGCGGCGGAGGATCCAAGGCCGGAACCGGATGGGATGTCGCTCCAGGTTGTTATATTAATATTATTAACATTTAGTCTCGATAATATACATTGAATATGCGGGTGGCGAGATAGGTCTATGGGGACACCATTCAAGGAATTATATTCCCCTGCGGACACACTGCACGAAAAACTCATATCGATGGCCAAAGCAACGGCCGGTTTTCCGTAGACCACGGCATGTTCGCCAAGGAGGATGAATTTCCCTGGCGATATAGCCGTCGAGATATCGTCGTTCATATCATTCATTTAACTTGTATTTAGCTAACATTTCGAGGATCGCATCGTTTGCATTCCTCATGTCAAGTTGTGGCTGACTGATCGTCCACCAATGATCATCGATGGCTTCGATAGCTCTCGCATAATCATCATCGGTGTCGTAGTCCTCTCTCTTGACGATGGATACTGCTTTCTTCTCTTCCTCAAGGAGGTCGCAGTCATACTTCTTGTTGACGAGAGCGAGTGCGATGGTGTGATCCAATGCGTATGATATCTCCAATGCGATGTCATCAGGTACGCAACCCATGATCATGTCCATGACGCTATTGACGCTCATGAGGAATGCAAGGTGTCTCTTACCTTCCTCATCCTGCGTCTCCTCTTCAACTGCCTTCTGGAGTTCATCATACCAAAGGTCAGCCATAGCTTGACTTCTGCGCGGATTCTTCTCCCATATCTGTTTGTTCAGATTCACTTCGTCGTCCTCGAATACCTGTTCGATGAGACCTGTGTTGGGGTCGACTTTCACCTTGGGTTGAACCGTGTTGAACAATTCATCGATACTCTGCCCGTCCTGTTTTTCATCCTTCTTTGTTGTCATCTTGCACCCCTTCATTGTTTCGAGATCTTCTTCGCTGTGGAAGCGAGGATATCCATTCCCTTATCGATCTTGCTCTCATCCGCAGCATACGAGAATCTGAGGTGACCCTCTCCGAAGGGTCCGAATGCGGATCCTGGCGTACAGATGAGTCCATTCTTGATGAGTTCCATCGCGAAATCGTTCGAACTGATGTCATAATCGAATGACGGGAATGCATAGAATGCTCCTTTCGGCGGTATGATCTCCATGCCATCTATCTCATTGATCCTCTTCACGATCAGATCCCTTCTCTTCCTGAATGTCTCCCTTGCTTTCACAAGGTAATCGTCGATCGTCGGCAACGCATTCAGGACACCATACATCGCAGGCATGTTAGGGCTTGCGCATACGTGGTATTGCATCTTGATCAGATCCTCCATCACATCGTCATTGGCCATGAGGAATCCGAGCCTCCATCCTGTGACGGCCATCATCTTCGAGAATCCACCGACAACAATCGCTTTGTCCAACTGTGAGAGGAAGGATATGTGTTCGCCTTCATACACGAACGAATCATACACCTCGTCGGAGAGGATCGTTATGTCCTTGTCCTCTGCGATATCGCACAAGGCCTTGAACGATTCCTTGTCGAGTGTCCCTCCGGTAGGATTGCATGGATTGTTGATGACGATCATCGTCGTCTTATCAGTAATCTTCGACTGTATGTCATCGATATCGGGTTGGAATTCCTTGTTCGTCAGTTTGTAATAGACGGCCTTCCCTTCTGCTAATTCCGCATGCGGGCCGTATATGACGAATCCCGGACTTGGCACCAATACCTCGTCTCCAGGATCTATCAGCGTTTGCGTGATCTCAAGGAGTGCCGATGAACCGCTTGGTGTCACCATGACATTCTGTCCATCAATGGGGGCATATTTGGAATAATGTTTCGCGATAGCGTCCCTCAACGGCATTATCCCTGCCGTCGGCCCGTATTTATTCAGACCGTTGTGAGCCGCTTCACACATACCGTCGATCGCAGCCTTGGGAGGAGCCAAATCAGGTTCTCCCAGACCCAAATTGATGCTGTCGGGTGTCGCCAGATCGAACATCTTTCTTATTCCAGACATCGGAATCGAATTGAGCCTACGAGAGATCTTCATAGTGCCCCGATACTTTTCTTGGTATATAGATAGCACTCAAATGTCGATATTTTCTCAATTCGGAAGGACGGGTTGATGTCCTGCAGATGAAACATTGTTTCATTGGAACAGGACCCAGACATGATAATTTTTAGATAATCTATATAAACCCATTACTCATACGTATGCACGATGTCTGCGAAACAGTTTTCGGGATTGGTGGCTTCAATACTCGGTTTCGTCATCCTGATTATTGGTTCGCTCGGATATATGGATGTGTTTGCTCTAAGCGATACACTCAGCTACATGTTGATGGGAGTTGGGATCATCATGGTGATCTCGGCCTTAGCATTCATTAGCCTGATGGGAAGGAAAGAGGAGCTTACAAGTCTGAAGGAGGAATGTGATATGGGATTAATGGACAAACTCAAATCGCTCTTTAAGAAGGGCGACAAGAAAGATGCAGCTCCTAAGTTAAACGGGACTAAGATGGAAGCTGTTCAATTCAAAGGCGAAGGCAGAGTACCTGATGCACTCAGATATGCAGCGAATAAACTCGATGCACAGGTCAAAGCAGGCAAGTTCGATGACAAGAGGGCATCGGCATTCATTGCACAGCTTAGAGAGTGTGAAGCATCTAGTCTGTCAGATGACGAGAAGCTCGTTCAGATCGGACAGATCATCGGTGCAATTACGTTCCTATAATTATTGAAACCTATTCTTTTGCATCCTCTTCATGAGGATGCAGAAGGTGATTTTTATGTCAAATGTCATGAATATGGATTTGATCTACAAATTATTCGATGCGGCCAATATGCACAGATGGAATGATCATCTGCGCCCCATCGATCTTACCGAGATAGATAAACAAGCGCACAAAGCCGCTATTGCATGGGTTCTTGGGAAATACGAGGAACAAGAGAGGGGCATAACGCTGGATTGGAGAAGGATAATTGAAGGATCATTGTTCTCATTCATGAAAAGGACAGTATTGACCGATCTGAAGCCTCAATTGCTCCATAGGATGGAGGATGAGAGGTTCGACGAGGTCAACGATTACGTTCTCTCCGAGATCTTCAGTTCGATACCCGATCTGAATGCAGATTTCTTGAAAAGATTCGAGGATCACATACGTTGTACGGAGCCGGTCTTGGAGGACAAGATAGTGGCTGCAGCACATTATCTGGCGACGAATTGGGAATTCAATCTGTTGTATGATATGAACAGACATTCATACGCCATAGATCAGACGAAAGCTGCTATAACATTGGAATTAGCTCAGTATTCCGATCTCATCGGTGTCAAGAATACTATGGGGTCTCAATCGATGACATTCATCGATCTGATAGGGCAACTCAGATTCCAACAGAGGTGGACACGCGTACCAAGGATCCCTGCGACCACAGTCCTGGGCCATTCCTTGATGGTAGCGATTATGATGTACATGCACGATCTCGATGTCGGTGTCGATGATAAGCAAGCTTACAACGATTATTTCACCGGACTCTTCCATGATCTACCAGAAGTTTTGACGAAGGATGTGATCTCGCCTGTGAAGGTGAATGTGAAAGGTCTCACAGACATCCTTGATGAATATGAGCACGAATTGATAGAATCAAGGATGATGCCCTCGATACCAGAGGCATGGAGGGATGAATTGAGATTCTTTGTTTACGATCCCTTCACAGATAAGGACGACGTCAGATTCGGCAAGGTCGCTGGAAGGGAATTGAAGATGTGTGACGTGATGGGTGCATATATCGAAGCGAACGTCTCCAGACGTTATGGGATATGCTCTTCAAAACTCCTCGAAGGCGAGGAATCACTCCGTAAAAGGTTGATGGATGAGGGAGATTGCATCAACGCCGAATCCCTCATAACGAGATTCGACGAGATGCGTATCTGAGCCCTCATCATTTTTTCGTTATCTTTTCCTGACCGCCCATATATGGCCTGAGTACCTCAGGGATCGTGACGCTTCCATCCTCGTTCTGATAGTTCTCGAGGATAGCGACGATCGTCCTCGGAAGTGCTAATCCTGAACCGTTGAGGGTGTGTACGAACTCACTCTTGAGATGCGGTTCCGGACGGTATTTGATCCTTGCCCTGCGTGCCTGGAAGTCCGTGAAGTTGGAACACGAGGAACACTCGAGCCATGCATCCTTACCAGGAGCATAGAGCTCCAGATCATAGCATTTGGAGCATGAGAAGCTCATGTCTCCAGTGCAGAGGAGGAGCACTCTGTATGGGAGTCCAAGTCCTACGATGAGGTCCTCAGCATTCTTCCTGAGTTCCTCGAGTCTCGCATACGAATTCTCAGGGAGCACGAAATTGACCATCTCGGTCTTCCTGAACTCATGTACGCGGATGATCCCTTTTGTATCCGCATGCTTACCTACTTCGCGCCTGTATGACGTGAGGTTCGCGGTGTAGTAGATCGGGAGCTGTTCCTTCTCTAGGATTTCATCCTGCAAGAGGTTCGTTATGGGGACCTCTGCTGTCGGGTTGAGGAACATATCGTCCCTCTCAAGGTAGTACATATCGTCCTTGAGGTTAGGATACTGTCCCGTTCCGATGACAGCGGCCTTGTTTATGATACCGGGGACAACGAGTTCAGTATATCCCTGTTTCATGTGTGTGTCGAGGAAGTAGTTGATAAGGGCACGTTCGAGTCTCGCACCATCGCCCTTCATGACATAGAATCCGCTTCCGGAGATCTTCACTCCTCTCTCGAATTCGATTATGTCGAGATCCTCTGCGATCTCCCAGTGCTCTTTGGGTTTGAATGTGAATTTCCTCTTCTCTCCAACTTCGTAAACGACCACGTTGTCATGTTCATCCTTTCCGATGGGTACGGACTCATGTGGTATGTTGGGGATGTTGAGAATGCAATCGGACCTGATAACCTCGAGTTCTGACATCCTGTCATCATTTGCCTTGATCTTGTCAGCGACTTCGCGCATCTCCTTGATCTTCGAATCCTTCTCTTCGCCTTTGGCCATCTTGGAGATCTCCATCGAGACCTCGTTCCTCAATTTCCTAAGGCGGTTGTTCTCATCAGTGAGGGATCTCCACTCTGAATCCGCATCGAGAAGCCTGTCTAGGATGGCATCGTCCTTGTTCCTGTTCTTCAGCATGGTCCTGATCTTCTCAGGGTCCTGTCTGATTACGTTAATGTCCAACATTCGGATCAACTCAGAATTTCTTTTGGCAGAGAGAGGTCCAGGTTCTCTTATCGGTCAGGATGACGACACTTCCGCGAACGTCAACGACTATCGCACCTGTCGCTTCGGCTAGATCATCCGCTATATCCTTCGTCTCGCTCTCTGCATTAGCGAGAACTTTGACCTTGATGAGACGGTTCTTCTTGATCTGCATCTTGATCTCTTCGTAGAGGCTGTCCTTCAGACCATCCTTGCCGACATGTACGGTCGGTTCGATCTCCAGTGCTCTGCGCATGAGTTCCTTCTTTGCTTCTCTCTCCGTCATTCTCTTTGCTCCCTGGTGTATGGCATACGTTTGATGGTGCCGCATTTGAGACAGGTGATCTTCACTCTCCCGTCACCGATCCTTACTCTGCAATCGGCTTCGATGCTCAATGGCATCCCGCAACCCTTGCAGAATCTGACATCGTCAGGGATAGGCGTGCGTGTCTTCTGTCCAATGCGTCTTGCGATGGAAACATATCTTATCGCCCTCTCGTCATCACCGTTCTTCGCGGCATCCTTCGAGAGTTCGAACAGCTTCGACATCCTATCGCTCGCGATCTCAGATGCGATTTTCGATGAGATGCGTCTCCTTGCCATCGTATGCCCCTAATGTAGTTCCCCACATATGAGCGCATATAAAAGTTTGTGCGCATGTGCGCGATACATAAAGGCTTATGCGACATGCGAGAGCAACGCGGATTTAACCTCCAATTCCTCCTCGCTCAATCCCTCATCATCCGATTCGGTGTATTGGGACCAGAGGAACACGAAGTAGTCGTGGAAGGATTGTACAGCAGAATCCCAGCTGTCACTCGAACTCATGATGCCTAGGTCCTCGTTCGAGAGTATCCATTTGTTGTTCTTGAATGAGACCTTCGCCTCGACCGGCGTGGTGACAGAGACATCTCCGATGGGGGAGATCAACCTGTGGAACTTTATGGATTCCACTTCGCACATATCCTCGGCATTGTCTATTGAGATCAGGTCTCCATTGTCGGAGTATGTGAACGTACCTGCAACGACGACGATGCAATCCCCGATGAATTGTAAAGACCTCTCCAACTCATCCCTGTCCTTGAATGAGATCCTGGAATGGACATCCTTGCCTGTGGAGAAGATGTATCTCGGTCCTTTTCCGGATTTGGATTGTGACCTCTCCAGTATCCCTATGGTCGCACCATCGAATGACAATCCTCTTCTCTTGATGAACGTAGAGAGTTTTTCAACATCGACATATCCGAATCTCTTGAGCTCATCGGTCGATCCGTATTCAAGATGGAAACCATCGGAATCGACAAGATCCTGGTGTAGTGCTACGATGTCATAGATGATGGCATTCCTGTAGAGTGCATCGGCGAAATTATCCTCCATCCAATAACTCCCAGTACCATTTCCCATGACATCCAATGTCTCTTCCATCTTAGCAATGGTGTCCTCTATGATGTCACCGAATCCCTTGGTCTCAGGATCATCCGTAGAAGCGTTGAACGACATATCACCGTTGCCATCCATATATATCCTGAACTTCTCATCGAACTTCGGATTGACAAGTGTCTGTATGCGGAGTTCTCTGGATGTCAGATATTCTCCGATATGAGTGAATAGATCCTGGATGTCGATCATGATCTGTCCTGCCAATGCGACAGGTACTCTGCTGTCATCTTTATCGGAGACGATGTTAACGGTGAAATTTACCATCTTGTGCACCCTTTATGGATAAGGTTATGCAGACAACATTAAAGATAATTCGCATCAATACCTCTGAAAAATAGGAAAGTCTTATATTGGTCGCTATTATCAAGAGGGAAGGATAGACAATATCGTTAAATACAGAATGACGATTGTCAGCCCTACTCACTAACGATAATTGGTGGTGCAAATGGCAAGAAAGCCCGCAGTAATGTACAGAGAAATCAAAGGAATGGCATACACCCGCAGAGAATACATGGGTGGTGTTCCTAACAGCAGGATCAGTCAGTTCGACATGGGAAACCTCAAAGACGAGTTCCCGATCACACTCACACTCAAATGCAAGAACCGTGTTCAGATCAGGCACACATCCCTCGAGGCAGGACGTATCGCAGCCAACAGGGTCTTGACAAAGGATGCAGGTGTCGCAAACTATCACCTTAAACTCAGAGCATACCCCCACGTTGTCCTCAGGGAGAACAAACTTGCTACCGGCGCAGGAGCTGACCGTGTTTCAAGTGGTATGCGTTTAGCCTTCGGAAAGAATGTCGGTACTGCAGCAAGACTTGAATGCAACCAAGCAATCATGACTGTAAGCTGCACACCCGCAGCATTCAACACAGCAAAACTCGCACTTTGGAAAGCATCGATGAAGTACCCCACACCGTGCTACATCGATGTTGAGAAAGGTAAAGAGTTCGTCAACTGATGTTCGACCTGAAACTCAGTGATATTACTGCGTGGATCAGCGACAGAGGATATTCCTCTGTCGCACTCCAGTTGCCAGAAGGATTGAAGATAAGGGCAACTGAGATAATCGATTTTCTATCTGATAATACAGATTGTAGTTTTGTGATCCTGGGGGATCCGTGTTATGGTGCATGTGACCTGTACGTGGATTACAAGGATGTCGCGGATGCATTGGTCCATTTCGGACATTCCCCGATACCTTCCCAGGGAGATGATGGCGATGTGTTCTATGTCGAATCGTTCTTCGATACCGACATAAGGGAGCACGTGAAGAATATCCTTGATGAATTGCCTGAGAAGGTCGGATTGTTGGCCACGGTCCAATACGTCGGATGCATAGATCAGGCAAAGAAAGTCATAGAATCGAGCGGAAGGAAGGTATCCGTCGGTATCGGTGACAAGAGGATAATGTATCCTGGTCAGATCCTCGGTTGTAATTGTTCAGCCGCAGAGTCTGTGGCGAATGATGTTGATATGTTCCTATTCATCGGAGAAGGTGATTTCCATCCATTGGCGACCGCTTTTGGTGTAGGGGCGCCTATGCGCGTACTCAATCCGATAACAGGTGAATTCAGATCCGTGGATGAGGTCAGGGACAGGATCCTTAGGAAGAGATTCGCAGCCATACAAAGAGCAGTGCCTGCTGAAAGCTATCTTGTCATCGTTTGTAGCAAGATCGGTCAGGAGAGGAATGCTCTTGCTGACGATATCATCAATAAGATAAGATCGTCCAGGAAGAAGGCATACAAGGTATACATGAATGAGATCTCGCCACAAGGACTCATGGCATACAGAGTCGATGCATTCGTGAGCACTGCATGCCCTAGATTGGCCATGGATGATTATTCTAGATATGACAAACCAGTCCTTACGCCGATAGAGGCGGAGGTCGCATTGGGCATCCGCGAATGGGATGATTATGTCTTCGATGCGATAAGGCCAGAGTAAGAAGGACAGTATGTTTTGTTACGTCCGCAATGGTTTATATCTTGAACGTGATGGGTGAGCAGATGTTCACGACGCAATCCCTTTTCGACGGCCATATGCCATCTGGCGTAAGAATCGGCATCGGTAGCAGTGGAACGTCTGACAAGATATATGAGAGCACGAAGGAGTTCGGCGACTCTGTCACGGTCTACACGGATCCAGGACGTATGATAGACGACCTCTACGAAGGAAGGATCGATGCTGCAATACGCGGCGACATATCTTCATCCGAACTACTCCCGATCATCAAGAGAAGATTCGGTATCGATGAGTTGGAGAGGATAGTATTCCTTGAACCGATCGGAAGGAAGTTGATAATAACCGCTCCCGTAGGCATAGATGAGGGGTGGACGATCCAACAGAAACATGATCTCGTCACCCGGTCAGTGAGATTGATGGAACGTATCGGCATGGGTACGAGGATAGCGATCATGTCTGGCGGGAGAAAGGACGATATCGGGCGCTGTAAGGCCGTGGACGATACGATAAGGGACGCATTGGAATTGGTGGACATCCTTGTGAAAGAAGGTTATGATGCATATCATTCAGAGATCCTTCTGGAGAACGCGGTCGACGAAGCGGATCTGATCATCGCACCCGACGGGATATCAGGCAATCTTCTGTTCAGATCGATGCATTTCATCGGAGGAGCTTTGGCGCTTGGTGCACCTGTCATCAATATCGACAAGGTGTACATAGACACATCTCGTGCCAAAAAAGATTATAGAGATTCAATAATGCTAGCAATGAGGTTGACGGAGGGAAAAAGATGATGTTAGAGATAGACGGTGAGCATTCAGGAATAAGGTTTTCAGCATGTCATTTCATCCCAAGACATGAGAAGTGTTCTAGACTTCATGGACACTCATACATCCTTAGGCTCAGGGTCGATGGGGACATCGGAGAGAACGGTATGATCATGGATTTCGTATCGTTGAAGAAGGAACTTAGGAAGTTCGTCGATGAATTTGATCACAGGACCCTCCTTCCAGGTAAATCAGACATCGTCAAGATAACGGATGATGATGATTCCTACGATGTCATCTGCGATTCGAAGAGATACGTCTTCCCCAAATCGGATGTCGTCATATTGGATGTACCTACGACTACGGCCGAGGAGATGACCAAGATGATGGTCAACAGGATGGTGAATGACATAGAATTCCCCAAGAATGTGCGCTCGATCTCCATAGGAATGGATGAGGAGAGGGGACAGACCGCTTGGTACACGTTGGAGGTGTGACCATTCCCAAAGCAGTCGTTCTTCTATCCGGCGGGTTGGATTCTACGACCTGCCTCGCTCAATCCATCGCTGATGGCAATGAGCCGATAGCACTCAGTTTCAGATACGGTCAGAGACACACCAAGGAGCTCAAATCGGCGGCGAATGTTGCAGCACATTATGGTGTGAAGCACATAATCATCGATATGGACCTCAGTATGTTCCATTCCGCACTCACAGATATGTCACTCGATGTTCCTGAGAACAGGGATGAGGATTCGATGGGATCGGACATTCCGATAACATACGTGCCTGCGAGGAACATAATAATGCTGTCCGTGGCCGCCGGTGTTTGCGAATCATTCGGTGCGGATAAGATATACATCGGTGTGAACTCGGTGGATTATTCAGGTTATCCTGATTGTCGTCCGGAATTCATCAAAGCCTTCGAGGATGCCATCAACAAGGGTACGAAAGCAGGAGTGGAAGGCCATCCAATCAAGATCGTGACCCCGATCCAATATGCTTCAAAATCGGATATCGTGAAGTTAGGGAAGAAATTGGGCGCTCCTTTGCATCTCACGTGGTCATGTTACGAAGGCGGAGAGAAGGCTTGTGGTAAGTGTGATTCATGTCAACTCCGTCTGAAGGGATTCGCGGATGCAGGATACAAGGACGAGATAGAGTACGAGTGATACAGATGATGATTTCCGAGACGTTCAGATCGATCCAGGGAGAGGGTAAGAGGATTGGCGCCCTGACGTATTTCATAAGGACTGTCGGATGCAATCTCGACTGTTCATGGTGTGATACGCAATACGCGATGAATGGCGGAGGGGACTTATCGATCGAAGAACTGATCGATCTGGTGAGATCCGATGATGAGATCTGTCTTACAGGCGGAGAGCCATTATTGCATCGTGAATCAGCGATTCTCATAGAGAAGTTGACAGAGATGGGGAAGACAGTGGTCGTGGAGACCAACGGTTCCGTGGATCTCTCCAACATGCCGAACAATGACAATGTGATCTACAGTATGGATATCAAATGCCCATCATCTCACATGGAGGATCGCATGATGTTCTCAAATATCGATCTTCTTCAAGCTAAGGATCAGGTCAAATTCGTCATCTCGGACGGGAATGATCTGGAGTATGCCATCTCGGTAGTCGAGAGATACAGCCCGAAGTGTGAAGTGATATTCTCTCCAGTGGGAGGGATGGATATCGAACCGCTCGCTGAGGAGATCATAGCGAGAAGATTGAAGGTGAGGGTCCTCCCTCAATTGCATAAATTGATATGGGGAAATAAGAAGGGTGTTTAAGCGAACTTCCTGTCGCGTTCCACCCTTCTTTTGAATGCATTCATGCATTCTTCCACAGTACCTTCCTCATCGAATGATACCTTGATTCCGGCTTTGGTCAGTATGTCGTATCCGTGGGAACCGATCCCCCCAGTTATCACTGCATCCACGCCGATGCCAACGATCGCGTTGGCTACCTTCATACCTGCGCCTTCCGCATCCATGAACTCATTCTCGACCACTTCGTAATCCAGTGTGTCATAATCCACGATAAGGAAGTATGGTGCGTGACCGAAGTCCTCAGATACCTCTGATGACAGGTCATCGCCATCGGATAGCACGCCGACCTTCATATTCATTCCACTGTCTTTATGATCTTGTCCACGATCGTGTTGAATGCTTTAGCGGATTCGGACTCAGGTGCATCTATGACAATTGGCATGCCCGAATCTCCAGAATCCACGATCTTCGGTTCGATCGGGATCTTTCCAAGGAATTGTATGTTCATGTTCTTTGCGGTAGCCACTCCACCGCCTGATTTGAAGATCTCAGTGATCTCTCCGCAGTGAGGACATACGAATCCGCTCATGTTCTCAATCAATCCTATGATCGGTATCTCTACCTGTGCTGAGAATGTCACTGTCTTCCTGCAATCCATGAGTGCAACATCCTGCGGTGTGGTGACAAGGACGATACCGTCCGCTTTCTTCATGAGTTGTGCGACAGAGATCGCTTCATCGCCCGTTCCTGGGGGCATATCGACGACAAGGTAGTCCAAGTCTCCCCATTTGACGTCCTCGATGAATTGTCTGATGGCTGTTCCTTTCACAGGGCCTCTCCAAACGATTGCCGAGTCCTTGTTCGGAAGGAGGAATTCCATGGATATGACCTTCAATGATGGTGGTACGAGGACAGGTATCAATGATTCATCCTGCACGTCGAGTTGCTCATACTCTACGCCGAACATCTTCGGGATGTTGGGGCCGGTGATATCGACATCCATTATCCCTGTCTGATAGCCTTTCATGGACAGGGCCATAGCTATATTGGATGACACGGTACTCTTACCGACTCCTCCTTTTCCGCTCATGACGATGATTATGTGTTTGATCTTTCCAAGACTCTCTTGGAGTTTGAAGTCCTCAGCGTTGATCATTGGTTTGGGCATGATATCAATCCTGTGAAGTTCCAATTAACTTCGTTAATGCGGGTAATGGTGAACTCTTTATTAGCCGTTTGCTATATCTCACTCATGCCACTGGGTGATCCGCATGGCGGGAATTTCATATACACCAACGAAGGCCTACCTAACGGTATCGCGGCCATATCCATCCCTACGAAGAATGTCGATCGTTCAATCAGGTTCTACGTGGAATTATTGGGATTAAAATTGTTGTCACGCAGTGATGCTGTCGCGATCCTATCTGTCGGGAAGGATGTCATCATCCTCAGGAAGTCGGATGTGGTCGGCGTGGATACAGGCCTTTACCTTAGCACCGAGAGTCCTTTCGATCTCCACAGGAGATTGATAGATGAGGGCGTGATATTCGTGATCGATCCGAAAAGAATTGATATCGGATTGATAACAAGATTCAAGGACGATGACGGGAACATCATCGGCGCTATGGAGATAAATCAATAATAAAGAATAAAGGAGGGGCTTGCGCCCCTTTCATATCTCAATAGAATTTTCCAGCTGTCGCTTCATCGAATTCTCTCTTGATATCTTCAGTAGGCTCTTCGGTCATTCTGCTGACGACGACACCTACGATCAATGAGAGGATGAATGCTGGGAGAAGTTCGTACAATCCGCTATCCCATACGAATGTCTGGATTCCGAACATGTTTCCGAACACTCCTCCCGATATGAACAGTGTGTTCCATAAGATGACTGTCAGGAATCCGACAATCATGGATGCGAGTGCACCCTGTCTGTTCATGCGCTTCCAGAACAATGCAAGGACCATGACAGGTCCGAATGATGCACCGAATCCGGCCCAAGCGAATGAGACGAGGCCCATGATGTTGTTGTTTCCGCTGAGTGCTATCAACACACCGATGACTGCGATGATGGCGACGCATATCCTGGACATCCACATCAGCCTGTTGTCCTCGATCTTCTTCTCTCCCTTCTTGTTGTAGAGATCGTTGGTTATCGCGGATGCAGCGACCAGTAATTGTGAATCGGCTGTACTCATTATAGCAGCCAAGATCGCAGCATAGAGGAATCCTGCGATGATCGGTGCACTGTTGCCGAAGAGGTTCGAGACCATCTGAATGAACACATTCTCTGCATCGAAACCTGCTGGGTTCCCGAGATATACGCGACCGATGACTGCGATGAATCCCACAGATGCGAGTGCAACGACGACCCAAAGTGTACCGATGCGGCGTGCGACCTTCACTTCCTCAGGGTTCTTAATCGCCATGTACCTGACAAGGATGTGAGGCATACCTACGTATCCAAGACCCCATGCAAGGCATGACAGCAATACGATGGCTGTTATCGGTTCTCCGCCTGACCATAAGAGATTGGTACCGTTCTCGACCAAGGAATTGAATGTTGAGGATACTGTATCCCATCCGCCTCCGATCTCTCCGAGTGCTACCAACGGGACAACGACAACGGCGATGATCATCATTATCGATTGGATGAAGTCGGTCCAACAGACAGCCTTGAATCCGCCCGAAAATGTGTATAACACTATGATGAATCCTGTGATGATGACAGCCAACTCATAACCTATCTCGCTGAACACGAGGTTGAAGAGTTTTCCGCCTGCAACGAATCCTGATGCGACATATATCGTGAAGAAGAACAGGATGGCGACACCCGCCACGACCCTTATGTATCCCTTATCATCTCTGAAACGGTTGGAGAAGAACACAGGGACCGTAAGTGAATTGTTACATTTTTCCGAATATTTTCTTAGACGTTTGGCAACGAACAGCCATGCGAGGTAGGAACCTATCGCAAGGCCGATACCGATCCAGATCTGGCCCATTCCAAAAAGATAGATGGAACCGGGTAGACCCATGAGTAGCCATCCGCTCATGTCTGATGCTTGTGCGGACATCGCTGTCACGTATGGGTTCATATCCCTTCCGCCGAGAACATAATCGGACATGTTGTGGGTTTTGTTGTAGAAATAGAAGCCCACACCCAATACCGCTATGAAGTAGATGATGAAGGCCAATAAGACAAGCATATCCATTTGATACTCTCCGTAATACTATGGGAAATGCAATTATAATATAAATGAGGGATGGGGGAAGCTGGACGCTTTTTCGACGTATCGTCGAACGGCCATCATAACCTTTAGGTGATAGAGTCTGTACTCTTCATCCGTTTCACAAGGTATGTGCATGTGAATATCAGAGCGATCATCGTGAATGCACCGCCCAAATAACCGATCGAACCGATCGATATCGTATCCGTTGTTATACCTCCGATGATGGATCCCATCGCTATCCCTACATTGAATATCCCGCTGTACATGGACATCGAGATCGCGGATGCATCCATGGGCGATGTGCGTATGGCCTCACTTTGGAATGATACGTTGAATGCGGTCGCGAAGAATCCCCAGAACATACAGATCATCATCATCGTGATAGCGGAATATGCGGATACATTCAGGAGCATGAGGCATACGGATACGCCCAATATCGAACCGATCAGGAATTCGTAACGTATCCTGTCGTAGTATTTGATGAAGACGAAACTTCCGACTATGCCCGCGAATCCAAAGATCGTAAGACCGACGGTCGTCATCGATTCGGATAGGTTCGCTATTTGTATCATGAATGGTTCGATGTAGCTGTATCCTGTGTAGTATCCTGTGACGAATATCGCTATGACGACATATATCCCGACGAGGGCTTTGTTCCTGAAGAGTTCCGGAAGCCTTCTCAATGTGAACGTACCTGGATTCTCCACTCTGGGGAACACTATCACAAGAAGGATCAATGCGAATATCGCCACTATGGCGATGGATATGAATGATGCTCTCCATCCCATCGCGAGACCTATCATCCTTCCTATCGGAAGGCCAGCGATCATAGCGATGGATGTTCCCGTGGCCACCATGCTTATTGCCAACCTTCTGTATTCCATGGTCACGACCCTGACAGCCAACGGAGTGGCTATGGACCAGAATATCGAATGCGAGACTGCCACGCCAAGACGTGCCATGATGAGCATCTCATAACTGTCGGATATCCCCGACAATATCTGGAATCCTGCGAAAAGGGCTATGCACATCAATAGCATTCTGCGATACTCCATCTTCCTCAGGAGGAGCATTATGGGCAAGGATAGTATCGCCACAGCCCAAGCGTAGATCGATATTATCATCCCTGCTTTGGATTCGGTTATCCCCAAGTCCATGGATATGTCCGTAAGCAACCCGATGGGCATGAATTCGGACATATTGAAAATGAATACGCTGATGGTTATGCCGATCAACGGTAACCAGTTCTTTGGGGACATCGTGGATGCTCGATGTACAACTTGTGGATAAAGATTATTACATCACCATATCGAATCGAAGGGATGTGAGGGATGATAGGGCCCTTCGAATCCTCATCGAAGGGCGATGTCAATCAGTTTCCGACGTTAGCTTTGGTCACAGCTGCATCGATCTCGTTCCTGAGATGATCAGGAAGTCCGTTGATGCCTCCGACGAGGAATCCTCTGACGATCATACTGACCGCATCATCCTCCGACAGTCCGCGTGACATAAGATATTCGATCTGATCCCTTGCGATCTTACCGACAGCGGCCTCGTGCGTCATCTCGACATCCGCTACCGTCGATTCAAGTTCTGGGATGGCATCCGTGCTACCGCCATCGGAGAGCATGATGCTTCTGCATTCGAGGTGTGCTTTCACACCAGGTGCATGACCCTCCAGACGACCGCGTGCCTTGATCTTACCTCCGTGAACGATGTTCCTGGAGATGATCTCCGCTGAAGTGTTCGGTGCATTGAGTATGACGCTACCGCCCATATCGACATCAGAACCCTCGTTCGCGATGCAGATTGTGTTCATCTTGCATGTGGCACCCTCGCCATTGAGATAACAGGCAGGATAGCTCTGCAATGTGCCTACAGGTTTTAACAGGACGTAGTTGTTGACGTACCTTCCACCCTTCTCCACTATGCATGCGGTCCTGGGACGGACAGCCGTCTGTGTTCCCCAGTTATGGATCATGGAGAATACGACAGATCCTCCTTCCTTGACATAGATCTCCGATACACCGACGTGCAATGCGTCATTGACATGGTTGCCTGTGGCGCATCCTGTGATGATCTCCAACGATGCGTTCTTATCGACGATGACGATATTGTGGAGCGTCTGTATGGATTTCTTGCTGTCTATCATCATGCACGTCTGCACAGGATTCTTCACCTTGTATCCTGGTTTGACATAGATGAAATAACCATCTCCGTCTTCGAGACATGTCTTCGCAGTGTACTTGTCCTTGTCAGGTTTCACTGCATTCCAGTAGTAGTCCTTCACCCAATCATACTTGGCGAGGGCCTCTTTCGTGGACATGACTTCCACGCCCTCTTCAGCCTTGTTGTTGCAGTGACTCATGGCGTTATCGATGAACATGATCGTTCCGTCACGACCTTCCTCATTGGATACGACACCGATATCGTCCATGATCGCACGTGTGGCCTCATCCGCCTTCTCAAGATCATCGATCTCATGCGGTTCGAAGGAACCCAATTCATAATGGTCGAGGTCGATATCCGGGCCGTATGCCGCTTTTTTGTCAAGTGCTTCCTTCAATCCATCTTTACCATTCTGCATGATATACACTCTCCGTAACCCCTTTCTCTGATGTCCTTGAGTATGTCCATCGGACGACCCGTGCATCTGATGAGCCCTTCCTTGAGGACGAATGCCTTGTCGGCACCGATGTAGTCGAGGATCTGTCCAGTGTGTGTTATGACAAGTGAGGAGACATGTCTCTTCGAGTTAGAACCGCAATTCTCGCATTTGCCGTTGTTCTTGGTGTAGAGCAGGTCGTGTACCTTCTTTCCGATGAGATCGATGCTTTCGAGATCGACTCCAGACTCAGGTTCGTCCAGGAGTACGAATTCAGGTTCCTGTGCCGTCAGTTGCAGGAGTTCGGATCTTTTGATCTCTCCGCCAGAGAAACCGACGTTCACATCCCTTGCAAGGAAGTTATCCATCCTGAAATCGGTCGCATCAGGGACATCCTTTCCATTCGCCGTGGCCTTCACAAGGTCTCCGAGCTTCACTCCTACGACATTCGGTGGTCTTTGCATCATCATGCCTATTCCGAGCCTAGCACGCTCATTCACAGGCATATCCGTGATGTCAATCCCTTTGAATATGATCTTTCCACTCGTCACTTTGCATGTTCCGTACCCCATCACCGCTGCGAGGAGCGTGGATTTGCCTGAACCGTTGGGACCGAAGAGCACACAGGTCTCCCCTTCTCCAACACTCAATGTGACGCCTTTGAGGATCTCCCTTCCACCGGCTTCAACGTGAAGATCGACGATGTCTAACATTCTCTCACCTTGGTGGGGTCATACACGTTAATGTAATTAAAATATTCATAACGGCGTTAACTCACACCTCTCGATAGATGCGTCAAGCAATACCATCTGCGCACATCATTGCCGATTTGTTTATACGGCATCATTCATAACGTGTAGGCATGAAGGTCGTTGCACTGAACGGGAGTCCACGTCTACTAGGGAACACATCCAATGCATTGAACGTGGTCCTTGATGAACTCAATAAGGAAGGTATCGATACCGAATACATCCAGGTCTATGAGGATCACATGAATCCATGTAACCATTGCAGTTCATGCGAGGTGCGCGGAGACGGGAGATGTGTCGCAGAGGACGACAATATGAATCTCTACCTTGACAAGATGAAAGCGGCCGACGGGATAATATTGGCATCCCCAACATACTATGGATCATGTACGGCTCAATTGAAGATATTCCTGGAACGTGCTGGATTGGCATGCATGTTCGACAAGGATCGCCCACTCAGAGGAAAGGTAGGGGCGGCATTGGTCATCCAAGAACGCAATGGAGGGTACGCTGTCTATTCAGAATTGGTCAATTGGATGCTCAGCAATGAGATGACAGTAGTCGGTTCCAATCCATTGTGTGTGATCAACGCGAAGAACCCGTTCGACTATGAGAATGATGAGAAAGGGATGAAAGCCCTGAAGATGATGTCCAAGAACATCATCTCAGAGCTAGAGAAAAGATGAACTCAGAAGAATAGGAAGCCGCAACCTTCCTTCACGGAGACGTTGGCCAAAGATTCCAAACGCTCGAGGGGTCCGGAGTATCTTCTCACATACATCTTCCCTTCCTCTGGAAGAGCGACTTTGAGGATCTCCACCTCTTTGAGCAGTTCCTTCGCATCATCGGGTGTGAACTTCCTCTGTTCCTCGGAACTCTTGAGTGCGGATGCGATTATCCTGCAGTCATGTTTCTCCGCGATCTGAGGGAGAAGGCTGTTATTCGGTCCGAATGCACCTATGCACCCCCTTCCTTTATCCCATGATAACGGACATCTTGCACAGGCATCATTCATCTGATCGAAATCGAGAAGGTCCCATCTCGTGAGACGGTCATCGGGTTTGGATAGTCCTATCGCTCTCTCTTTCTTGGAATCATCAAGTCTGTCAAGGAGGACCCAACCAGTGTACTTCTTTTGTATCTTAGGTCTGAGTTTCTCAAGATCCTCTTCCTTCTTCACCTTCTCGATGTATATGGCATCGGATTCCTCGTTGATCCTGTTCCTCTTGATGAATTCCTCGAAGTCGGAGAAGATATCCTTGGCATCCTCCAAAGAAACGAATTCATCGATCTCTGCCGCATCCGCGAATTGTGACGGATCATCAACGATGACCTTCACGAAATCATTCTTATCACTGCGACAAACCGCATTCTTAGCTTCCATCTCACAGACACCGATGTTTATTCCCATCCAAAAGCACCTCTCTGACGATATCATTCGCCGATGATATAACGTTATCACCGGTCAATCGCCATCGTTATAATCATTCAGATGTATCTAGAGGCCAATGGCTGACATAATGATACGTAAGAGGAAGAGGATGAGAGAGAAGGATATCAAGGCTCTCAAAGAGGATTTGAACACTTTGCTCTCGATCGAGACATTCGCTGATAAGGATGTCATAGATATGGCCGAGAGTTCGGATTTCGATGTGATCTTCGTCAACAACTCGATCCTTGCTTTGGTGTATCAGGGAAAACCGTTCCTTACGATCAGAGGATTGTTGAAATACAGGCCAGAATCGTATTCGGTGACAGTGGATATGGGTGCTGTGCAGTATGTCACGAACGGTGCCGATGTGATGGGCCCAGGTATCGTGGGTGCGGACGACAGGATATCCGAGGGGGATCTCGTTTGGATAAAGGATTACAAGAACAATGCACCTTTGGCCGTAGGCGTCGCATTGCGTGATGCGGCAGGACTCAAGGGCAGGCAGAAGGGTAAGGCCATCCATACGATACACTACGTCGGAGACAAACTATGGAAATCCGGTGAGTGATGATGTTAGGCATCGGAAAGAGGAAGGATCTCAATATCAAATGCGATGCGATATTCGTGGATCTCTCGAAGGAGGAGATCCCGGGGGATGTCTCCGCGCAAAGGGTCAAAGTGATAAAGGTACGCAACCCGTCCGATGTCGAAAGATTACCTGGCGTGTTGTTATCGGAATGTGTCCTGATTGTGAATCTGGATGGATTCAGCGGAGATGTGGATGCATCCGTAGAGAGGATGAGGACGATGGCCCGTATGTCGAAGTTTGAACATCAATCCATCAATCCGATGACCTTCATCTTCATCCCTGAGAAGGTCAAATTGACGAATCTTGCCATACGTGAGAAGTGAGAGGATGGCCAATAAGAGCAAGATCGTCCACGATCCCATCCATGGGAGCATAACCATCGCCCCACCTTTCTTGGATATATTGGATAGGCATGAGATGCAGAGGATACGCTCGGTCAAACAACTTGGGTTGGGTGATCTGGTATTCCCTGGCGCGAATCACACGAGATTCGAGCATTGTCTCGGCGTATACCATTTATCGGGAAGGATGGGCAAGGTCTTGGACTTGGATGACGAGGACATCACAGCACTCATGGCGGCTGGTCTGCTCCATGATGTCTGTCACGCACCATTCTCACACACATTGGAGGAATCGATGGAATCCATCACCGGCAGGAATCACATGGATCTCGCCAGGGATCTGATATTAGGCAGGATCCCCACATTCATGGAGAGGGACAGGGATATCCTGGATGGTATCGATTCAATATCGGAGATCCTGGAGGATGGCGGGATATCAGCGGACATGGTCTGCGATCTCATTGCATATCCGAAATCAACGCTCGGTCCGTTCCATATAGGTGATGAGATGCCTTATTTCTCATCAAGGGACTATATGCACCAGGTCATCCACGGCCCTGTGGATTCGGATCAGATGGATTATCTTCTTAGAGATGCGCATTACACGGGTGTGAATCTCGGCACCATCGACATGGAGAGGTTGTTGAGTCAGATGGTGAAATACAACGATCAATTGGTCTTGAAGAGAGGAGGCATAGTCGCGGCAGAGGGACTCGTAGTCTCACGCCTGTTGATGCATTCCTCGGTATATTTCCATAAGACCATACGTACGGCCGAGATGATGTTGGTGAAGGCCGTGGATGAGGCGATGGATCAAGGTTGCGACATGTCCGAGATGTATCTCATGACGGATTCCGATCTCATCCAGAGGTTGATGTCGTTCGGAGGTAAGGCATCGGACATCACCAGGAATATCATGTTGCGCAGATTGTACAAGAAGGCGTACATTTTGTATTTCAGTTCGTTGAGCGATGACGATGTCATCGAATTGGCAAGATATGCTTTGGACTCGAATGCGAGGAAGGAATTGGAAGGGCGCATCGCTGCGAGAGCAGGCGTTGATGTGTCGGATGTCATCGTGGACATGCCGCCAAGATCCGCATTGCTGTCCGAGCAGAAGATCGGTAAGACCGATGTGAACATACTGGACGGCGGAAGGATCAGGACATTATCATCATTCTCGACCTTGGCTAGATCACTTCAGAGCAGGTCGAATTTCGATTGGGCCCTCATGGTATCCGCACCTGCAGGCATGGAGGGTGCGGTCGCTAAGGCTGCACGCAATATAATCGGAATAGAGGACGTCACCCTTTGATGACGCCTATGGGCCTCATCCTGGCGACCTTACCGGTGAGTCCTGCATCACATACGACGGATACGACCTGACCGACATCCTTGTATGCCTGCGGGGCCTCCTCGACCAATCCCTCGTCGGAGCCGCTTCTCAAGTATATGTCGTCGCCGGACATGCGCGTCCTTATGGAGTCCGCAGTTATCAAACTGATTGCCTTCTTCCTGGACATGACCCTTCCAGCACCGTGACACGATGACCCGAAGGTCTCCTTCATAGATCCCGGCCTTCCGACCAATATGTACGTTCCTGTGCACATGTCACCAGGGATTATCACAGGTTGGCCGATGTTGCGATATCTCATCGTGATCTCAGATCTTCCAGCGGCGAAGGCCCTTGTCGCACCTTTCCTGTGCACCAGTACATCCATGGATTTTCCATCGACATCATGGCGTTCCTTCTTAGCTATGTTGTGCGCCACATCATACAACACTTCGATGCCCATGCTCTCTGCGGAACAACCCATGATCGTCTCGAAGGATTCTCTGATCCAATGTGTTATCATCTGACGATTGGCCCATGCGAAGTTCGCTCCGCATGACATCGCTTTGAAGTATCTCTCCCCGATATCGGTATCCAACGGGGCACATGCGAGTTGTCTGTCTGGAAGGGAGACTTTGTTGTCCCTTATGTATTGCTCCATACTCATGAGATAGTCCGTTGCGATCTGGTGGCCGCAACCTCTCGAACCGCAGTGTACGGTCACGGTTATCTGTCCTTTCTCCAATCCGAATGATCTTGCGACATCCTCATCGAATATCTCATCGACCACATCCAATTCCAAGAAGTGGTTGCCTGAACCGAGCGATCCCAATTGAGGGATCCCCCTCTTCTTCGCTTTATCGCTGACGGTGGTCGGGTCCGCTGTGGCCATGGTCCCGCATTCCTCGGTGACATCCAGGTCCTTCTCCCATCCGAATCCATTCTCTACTGCCCATCTCGATCCCTCAGAGAGTATGTCGTTTATGACATTCATATCGACCCTGGTGAGTCCTTTCGAACCAAGGCCTGACGGGACGTTCTTGTAGAGAGCATCTATGAGATCGGACTTCTTACCCTTGATGTCATCCAACGTGAGATTGGTCCTTATGGTACGGACACCGCAATTGATGTCGAAACCGATACCGCCAGGGGAGATGGATCCCGAATCAGCATCGACGGCAGCGACACCCCCTATGGGGAATCCGTATCCGAAGTGTATGTCAGGCATGGCCAAGGATCTGCCGACGATGCCTGGGAGGCATGCGACATTCGCTATCTGTTGCGGAGAATTATCGTCCATGATCGAATCCAACATGCTTTCGTTCGAGAAGATCACCGCATCGGTTCTCATACAAGGCATATGCTCTTTGGATATCTCCCATCTGTTATCATCGATCTTTCTGAATTTACCGCTCCAAGCCATGATTACATCTCACCAGATGAAGTTATTAGAAGTAAGGGCCGGGACCGAGATTTGAACCCGAGTCAAGGGATCCACAATCCCCTAGGATAACCAAGCTACCCTATCCCGGCCATATTTCAATCCGTGCATTGTATAGTTGTAGATAAAGTTATCTAATTCAATACTAAACGCTACGCTGTATCATCAAGAGTTATTTCGTTCCTCTGGAGTCATGAGAGGTCAGAAAGAGATTATGGACAGTAATGATCCATCAAAAGACAGAGCGTCAAGGTATGCTCTGTCAATGATCATTCTGATGGAGGGCGATTCAGATCCGCATCCGTGATATGTATAACGTATCGACGGTATCTTCGGACTCTTTCGTCTTATATATAAGTGAATTATATGAATGCTCATGGCAAAACGCAACATCATCTCCGTCCTCGACATGAAGGACGATATGCCTCAGCTCGTTGAACTCGCCGAAAAGCTCAAGAAGGAACGTGGGAACCATGGAGAACCTCTGAGAGGGAAGACACTTGCAATGATATTCGAAAAGCCCAGCACAAGGACCAAGATATCATTCGATGTCGCGATGAGTGAACTCGGGGGACACCCGCTATATCTTTCAGCGAGGGATATGCAGCTTGATCACGGCGAGACCGTTGAGGATACCGCAAGGGTGATGAGCCGTTTCGTACACGGGATAATGTACCGTGCATTCGACTATAAGATGATGGATAGGCTCGGGGACAGTGCTACGGTCCCTGTGATCAGTGGATTGGACAATCTCGAACACCCATGTCAGGCGCTTGCTGATATGCTCACGATAAAGGAGCACCTCGGCTCATTCAAGGGTAAGAAGCTCGTATATCTCGGAGATGGGAACAATGTCTGCAACTCGCTCCTCTATGCATGCGCCATAATGGGTGTAGACATGATCGCATGCTGTCCGGCCGTCAGGATGCCGAATGCCGAGATCATGCTCGGTGCCGCACGCATCGCAGATCAGAACGGAAGTAAGATCCTGGCATCCCATGAACCTTTGGAAGCGTGCGTGGATGCAGATATCCTCTACACGGACACATGGGTCTCGATGGGCGACAGCACATCCGAAGAGGTAGCTGTGAAGATATTCAAGAAATATCAGATCAATCAGGAATTATTGGACATAGCGAAACCGGATTGCATCGTGATGCACTGTCTCCCATGCCACCGCGGACAGGAGATAACCGATGATGTCATCGAAGGTCCGCACAGCGTGGTATTCGACGAGGCGGAGAACAGACTTCACGCACAGAAGGCCATCCTGTTGACACTTCTCAAATGAGTTGGGATGCGACCATATCCTCGACTATGTCGAGGAATTGGTCCTCTTTGTCTACAGGTATCGTGGCCCCTGCCGCAACGTTGTGCCCTCCACCATATCCGCCGACGATCTCAGCCGCCCTGTTCATGATGATGGACAGGTCCAACCCCCTTTCTCCCAATGAGCGGTCCGCTCTTGCAGAGACTTTCACTCCATCATCGGCTTTGGCGAATGCTATTATCGGCATCATCCGATTGAATCCCTCTGTACTTAATATCATGCCTGCAACTATTCCGACGACGGTGTCCTTTATGGCATCGCCTGCGTCGAAGTATTGTATGAATTGTCTTCTGTGGATCAGATCGTTGTGCTTCACGTACTGCAGTGCTGATGAGATGTTCTTCCTATGTTCCGCACGATTCCTCTCAGCATCTGCCATCGCGGACTGTTCGCCGAAACATATCTTCACACCTGTAGGGGCATCATCATATCTTCCGCACGAGTTGAGAGAGGTCGCGAATTCCTTCGCATCCCTGAGGCCTCCTGTCAAGTGGAATCTAGGTAATGTGTATGTCTCCCCTATCAGTATCCATTCATCACACGGTCTGATGTGCTCTCTGAGCGCGTCACGTACCTTCTGTTTCTCATCCGGTGACAGGTCGAGCCATTTACGGCTCACATTGTTCTCGGTCAAAGGTATGCCTAGATCATCGAAGAACTCATGACATGCATGGGAATCATCCGTCAACCCATCCAGATTCGGATCGTTGCTGTATTGGATGAACTGCACCAGAGGTCTGCTTGCTCTCCCGAATAATCTGAGATCCTTCTCTGCGATCACATCGCCATTGGCTATGGCATCGTTGAGTGCAATGCGATTGACGCCTATCAACCCATATTCATTGCGGTCCTGGAGATCCCCGCACGCACCTATCACACCAAGATATGCAAGGTCTCTGTTGGATTGGTCTATCGCTTTGGATATAAGGTATGTCGTGGTGGCACCGCAAGCCTCTGTGGATCCATCCATCCCATATGTGTGACAGTTCACATGTTCGATGATCTGAAAACTATCGAGCGTCAATTGTCCTCTGCGCCATTTGGGATCCGGTACATGATGATCGGAGACGACGATCCTGTCCCTCTTATAATCAGAGAGGTATCCGCTCCCCAGGTCTACTATCCAAACAGTATCCTTCTCGGTCGTGTTTATGGTGTGGATGGTGTCGCTATCCATCTTGTTAGCGAATAATACGTCGTACTCTTTACCAAGACGTTCACATGTCTTCGACGCTATGGCCGCGGATGTTATCCCGTCCGCATCGATATGTGCGACTATTAGCACATCCTTGGCTTTGCGGATCATATCCGCTGCGTGTTCCGCATCCGCCATCAATCTGTCGATCGGTTCAGAAGCCATGTTGCCTCACCAGTCTATCGTAGGTCTCTTCAGCGACATTGACGAGATTCACTGTATCGGCGCGGTTGTATTCTGTCAACAGTTCCAAGGCACGGGAGTCCCCGTTCTTCTTCCATGACTTCCATAAGCGTACTGCTTCCTCCCCGTCTATGTCGGATATGTCATCATCCCTCTTCAGTCCGAGCTCCACCTCGACCTTCTTGAGGCCTCCGGGCAACCCTGCCTTCCTGCAACCGAACCTCAGATCGAAATGAGGCATGTCGAAGTCGACTGTCGGGAAACTATTCTTCAATACAGGTACGTCGAAACATCTCCCGTTGAATGTGACGAGCATCTTGACGCCATCCAATGCATCGGATAGTGATTCCGCATCGAGGTCCTTCTCACAGGTCAATGTGGTCGTATCATCCTTCTTGTGGATGGTCACTACGGTCACCGTGGAATCCCTTTCCAATCCATCAGTCTCTATGTCCAGATATGCTACGTCATCATGGAATCTCCCATACAGTCTCCATTGTTCCCCTGGCGGTAGCATCTCGCCGAGCCCATAGCAGTCACGATCATCAAGGAGGTCGTATGCCTCAGCGAACAATAGGTCGTATTCCGCTTTCTTGGAATCTTTGACACCGGGTATGTCGCTGGATTCCATGAAATCGTTCCAGGTATTGATGCCGGACGACCAGAGTCTACACTCTTTGCCTTTTCCGATGCCCTTCGCGATCAGGAACGTACGCTCTATCATTGCAACCTGATGTACCGTCCTACTAAAAATATATTTTACTGGTGATAGGATACACGGACATGGATTCCGTGGAGATAATGCCTGGCGTCAGAGTGACCAAGGAGAGGTGTCTTTACATCGATGATGGTCCAACTGTCGTACTTGGGGATCTTCACCTAGGCTATGAGAAGGCATTGGAAGAGGATGGGATGTTCATCCCTCGCATCAACACGGACTCGATAAGAGAGGAACTCAATCTTATAATATGCAAATATGAGCCGAAGCGCATCGTTCTCCTCGGGGACATAAAGCATGATTTCAAGAGAACGAGGTATGAAGGAAAGGAAGAGGTGCACAGGGTCATCGAACTTTTGAAGAATGCATCGGACGTCATAGTGGTGAAGGGGAACCATGATAATTTCCTTCAGAATATCCTGCAGGACACCGGCCTCATGGCGGTGGATTATGTGGATATCTGCGGTTTCAGGATGGAGCATGGACATGTGGATTCCGGAAAACGTCCTGTGATAATCGGACATGAGCATCCATCGGTCAAGGTGCATGGCGCCGTATTCGGAGGCGTCAAGGTGCAGTGTTTCCTCCACCTGAAGAAGGACGGGATAATCGTGATACCTCCATTCTCGCCTTTGTCATCAGGCTCGGATCTCACCCTGGCGGGGCCGGAGACGTTCATGTCGCCCGCTTGTAAGGCCGCAGACGTATCCGATGCGGATGTCTACGGTGTGACCGAGTTCGGTATACTTCCTATGGGCAAATTAGGCGACATCGAAAATTTGGAAATTTGATATGTTAACA
>ENA-UONY01000493-UONY01000493.1-human-gut-metagenome-genome-assembly--contig:-CS9-NODE-493-length-47590-cov-11.161292_pt1 | contig 47590 bp, 48 predicted proteins | sample MGYA00242465_ERZ724012 | MGnify/ENA metagenome assembly ERZ724012 | reverse complement strand
GCACTAATTTAAAATAATTTTCCGCTATTCATGCCCAGAGCATAGCGGCGGGCATTCAAAATCGTCCCCGCACAAAAAGAGAGCCGCCGCACAAAGGTCTGTGCAGCGGCTCTCCGGTGAGTTTAGTTCATCTCTTCCAGTGCCTTTTTCAGGTTCTTGGCAATCTGGTCCGGGCAGCTGGTGCTGCGGAAGCCGCACAGCGTACCGTCCAGACGGGCAATAGCGTCCTCTGCCTTCATGCCGGTAAGCAGCTGGCAGATGCCTTTCAGGTTGCCATTGCAGCCGCCGACGACCTCGATGGATGCAATGGTGTGGTCATCGTTCAGTACAAAGTTGGTCTGCTTGGAGCAGGTGCCCTTGTTCGGGAAGGAAAATTCCTTGCTCATAGTCTTTACGTCCTCTCTCTTTTACGTTTTTCGGCGATGGCGCGCAGCTGCGCTGCGGCTTCGTCCGGTGCGGTACAGGTGCCGATGGGGTGCGGGTGCTTGTGGTTGCGGCCATGGAAGTCCGTGCCCGCAGTCGCCACAAGGCCGTACTGCTTGCACAGTGCAAGGCACTCGGCGCTGTCCTCCGGGCTGTTGCTGGGATGGTACACTTCAATGCCGTCCACTGCACCCTCTGCCGCCAGTTCGCGCAGCAGGGGCATACTTTTGTACACCGTGGGGTGGGCAAATACCACTGCGCCGCCGCTGGCTTTAGCGGTAGCCAGCACCTGCCGCACCGGCAGATACTCCGGCGAGTGCAGCACGATGCCCCGGGGGTTCCACCCGAACAGCTTGTGATAGGTCTCGCCGTAGATGCTGCCATCGGTCAAACCCAGCAGTTCCAGCGCCTGCATCAGCCCGCTTTTGAACAGCACCCCGCTGGCCTTGGTGGTCTCCCATGCAAGGTCGGTGGTAAACTGCGGGTACAGCTGTTCCAGCTCCTTTGCGCTCTGCAAAGCGCAGGCGTTGCGGCGCTCCTTCATGATGGCGCAGTGCTCCTGTAGCGCCGGGCAGTCAATGTCCGGGTAGTAGCACAGCAGATGCACCCGGTGCTGGCGCTCAAAGTCGTAGCCGGTCAGCTCCACGGCGGGAATCAGCTCTACCCCATCCTGCCCGGTGTGGGCATAGGCGTACTGGGCGCTGAGCAGAGTGTCGTGGTCCGAAAGGGCGATTGCGTGCAGCCCGGTGCGGGCGGCGATGGGTGCCAGCCGCTCAATGGGCACAGCACCATCGGAGCAGGTGGAATGGATATGCAAGTCACAGGACATAGCGGGTTACTTCCTTAGTGCTTATAGAAATTGATCAGGCAGCCATCAGCCAGGATCTGGCGCTCGTCGGTGGTGAGCGGAGCCATGTACAGCTCAAACTCCTTGACGGTATCGCCCAGAACGTAGGCCTTGATGCTCTGCAGATCGCCTTTGAGTGCATCCCGCACATTGGGGATGAGCACATAATCCCCCAGACCAAAGGGGGTGGCACCTGCCAGCTGCAGGGGCAGCATGCCCCAGTTGATCAGGTTGGAGCGGTAACGCTTGGTGGCGTACTCGGTAACGATATTGGCACCGGCACCCAGCACACGCTGGCAGCTGGCGGCCTGCTCGCGGGCAGAACCGTCGCCGGGCTTGACTGCAAAGATGGTGGAAGCGATCTGGATATCGTTCCACTTCAGCTGCTCGCAGCCGGGCACAGCGTTCACCTTTGCCAGCAGGGCGGCGTCCCCTGCACCGGCGCGGCGGGCAGCCTCCTCGGCCTGCACGGCCTTGGCGCGGCTCACATACTCCGGATCCTTGCGGCTGAGGGTGAACTCAGCCAGACCCAGCGGATTGGAGCGGTAAGAAGAGGTCTCGCCGGAGGGGATCAGTTCGTCAGTGGTGGTGACGGGGTCGGTGATATAAGAAGCCACCTTCAGCAACAGGTTGTCACCCAGCGGTGCGATCTCCGGCCAGTCCTTGATGTTGGGGCCAAACTTGAGCAGGGCATCGTAATCGCCCTTGCCAAAGCCCTGATACACGCGGGTGTCGTAGCTGGAAGCATCGTACTGGTACTCCGGCACGGTGGGATCGTAATCAATGTCGGTGGCGGGGGTCAGGATGCCGCCGTTTGCGGTGGTGGCTGCAATGCTGCGGGCATCCATCAGTGCCACACCCGAAAGCTGACCGCTGCCGGGCTTGGAGCCTTCGCGGCTGGGGAAGTTGCGGGTGGTGTGGCGGATGGACAGTGCACCGTTTGCGGGCACATCGCCTGCGCCGAAGCAGGGGCCGCAGAAGGCGGTGCGGATGGTAGCACCGCTGGCCATCAGCTCGCCGATAACGCCGGTGCGCACCAGTTCCATCATGATGGGCTGGCTGCCGGGGTAAACGCTCAGGGCGTAGTCGCCGCAGCCGCCGGTATGACCCTTGAGGATGGAAGCAGCCTCGTAGATGCTGTCGTACAGGCCGCCTGCGCAGCCCGCAATAACGCCCTGATCCACACGCAGCTTGCCGTTTTCGATCTTGCTGCACAGATCCAGCCGCACGTCCTTGTGGCCGATCAGCTTCTGCACATCCTGCTCGCAGGCGTGGAGGATGTCCTCCAGGTTTGCGTTCAGTTCCTCGATGGTAAAGGCGTTGGAGGGGTGCATGGGCAGGGCGATCATGGGACGGATGGCAGAAAGATCCACCTCCACCACACCATCGTAGTAGGCAAGGTCTGCCGGTGCCAGCTTTTTATAATCTGCTGCACGGCCATGCACTGCCAGAAAACGCTGGGTGGTCTCATCGGTCTCCCAGATGGAGGACAGGCAGGTGGTCTCGGTGGTCATGGCATCAATGGCGTTGCGGGTATCCTGCCGCAGGGATGCAATGCCAGGGCCAACAAACTCCATGACCTTGTTCTTGACGTAGCCGCTCTTGAACAGCTTGCCCACAAGGGCAATGGCTACATCGTGGGGGCCGCAGCCCGCCGGCAGACTGCCGGTCAGGTAGATAGCCACCACGCCCGGGCGGGCAACATCGTAGGTGCGGCCCAGCAGCTGCTTTGCCAGCTCGCCGCCGCCCTCGCCGATAGCCATGGTGCCCAGTGCGCCGTAGCGGGTGTGGGAGTCCGAGCCAAGGATCATTTTGCCGCAGCCCGCAAAGCGCTCGCGCATATACTGGTGGATGACTGCCATGTGCGGGGGCACAAAGATGCCGCCGTACTTTTTGGCAGCGGACAGACCAAAGCGGTGGTCGTCCTCGTTGATGGTGCCGCCCACAGCACACAGGCTGTTATGGCAGTTGGTAAGCACATAAGGGATGGGGAACTTTTCCAGCCCGGAAGCACGGGCGGTCTGGATAATGCCCACAAAGGTGATGTCATGGCTTGCCATGGCATCAAACTTGATCTTCAGGTTCTCGGCATCGCCGCTGGTGTTGTGTGCCTGCATAATATTGTAGGCCATAGTACCGGTTTTGGCCGTGGCAACGGCAGCGGCATCAAAGCCCTTTGCTGCCAGTGCAGCGGGTGCATTGCCGTCTGCGGGCACCCACTCTCCGCGCGCATAGTACGCACCGCCGGTGCTGCATTTGATCATATCCAACATCTCGATTCGCCTCTCTTTTTGTATTTTCCCGCCCGCCGCAATTGCGGGCATTGCCCCGGCAGTGCGGGGTCACCCCTGCCCTGCCCTGTTACGGCAAAGCCGTATTTATTTGTTATTATAGCATGAAAGGGCGAAAAGAAAAAGCACTTTTTATGAACCCTTACTGCGCCTTTGCGGCGGCTTCCTGCTGCTTTTCCTTTTGCAGTTTACGGAACACCACAAAATAAGCCGGGATCAGGAAGAAGCAGGCAAAGAACCATGCCACCGGGCTTGCGATGCAGGCGGCAAAGTAGCCCCACAGCGGCACGAACCAGAAGCCCACCATGGCGCGGGCGATCATTTCAGCCACACCGGCAAACATGGCAAGACCGGAGTGCCCCAGACCCTGAATGGTGTAGCGGTAGATGATAAGCACTGCCAGCGGGATGTAGAACACACTGTTCCAGAAGATGAAGTCCTGCGCATTGGCCATAATGGCGGTCTCGCCTGCGTCCAAAAACAGGCCGATCAGGGGCTTGTCCAGCACGCGCAGGATGAGGAAAGAGGCCACGCTGTACACGCAGCCGATGCCCAGTGCGGTGTTCACGCCGCGGTTCACGCGGTTCAGATCCTTTGCGCCCATATTCTGGCTGGTGTAGGTGGTCATGGCGGTGCCGATGCTCTCCAGCGGCACGCTGAGGAACTGCGCAGCCTTGCCGCCGGCGGTCTGCGCGGCCACGATATCGCTGCCCAGACCGTTCACCGCGCCCTGCAGCACCACGCTGCCAATGGCGGTAATGCTGCACTGCAGACCCATGGGGAGGCCCATGGCGCAAAGCTTTGCGCAGTGCGGAGCGCTGATGTGCCCTTCTTCCTTATTCCAGCGCAGCTCCGGGTAGTGGCGCATGATATAAATAAGGCTGCCGATGCCCGCCACAGCCTGACTGAACACGGTGGCAAAGGCTGCACCGAACACGCCCATGTTGAACAGGATGATACAGGCAAGGTCCAGCCCGATGTTCAGCACGCTGGCCACCAGCAGGAAATACAGCGGGCGCTTGCTGTCGCCCAGTGCACGCATCAGGGCGCTGGTCACATTATAAAGCAGAGTGAAGGGGATGCCTGCAAAAATGGTGCGGATATAGATATCCGCAAGGTCGATGATATCGGCCGGGGTGTTCGTCCACACCAGCACCAGCCGGGTCATAGCCACCGTAACGATGGTGAGCACCGTGGCAAAAGCGATGGACAGCCACACGGTATTGGCGGTGTAGCGGCGCATCTCGTGGTCGTCGTGGGCACCGAAGGTCCATGAGATGGGGATGGAAAAGCCGCAGGCAATGCCGTTGACAAAGCCCAGCACCAGATAGTTCAGGCCGCCCACGCTGCCTACCGCTGCCAGCGCTTCCACGCCCACGAACCGCCCCACGATGATGGTATCGGCCAGATTGTAGAACTGCTGGAACAGGCTGCCCAGCATCAGCGGCACAGCAAAGGCAAGCAGCAGCTTCAGCGGGCTGCCCTGCGTCATATCTTTGGTCATGGAAATATACCTCCTGCCCACACAAAAAAGATGGATGTTCGCATTTTTGCCGTGAAAAACGCCCTGCCGGAAAAGCGGCAGGACGTTGTAAGGATTCATGAATGGTATTATAGCGGAGCAGCGCCGGTTTTACAAGACTTGGTTTGCATCAACATTTCCATTTTTTTGTCCAAAGAATTGGTGATTTTGCTCATTCCGCGTAGTGTGCCAGGAACTGCCGGGTGCGCTGTTCGCGCGGGTGGTCGATCAGCTGCTTTGCAGGGCCCTCTTCCACCACCACGCCGCCGTCCATAAACAGGATGCGGTCGGCCACATCCCGGGCAAAGTGCATCTCGTGGGTCACGATGATCATGGTGGTCTTGCGGTCGGCCAGCTCCCGCAGCACCCGCAGCACCTCGCCGGTCAGCTCCGGGTCAAGGGCGCTGGTGGGCTCGTCGAAGCAGAGGATGTCCGGGTGCAGTGCCAGCGCACGGGCAATGGCTACCCGCTGCTGCTGCCCGCCGGAAAGCTGGTGCGGGTAGTGGTCTGCCCGCTCCGAAAGCCCCATCTGCGCCAGCAGTTCCCGCGCCTGCTGTTCCAACTGGGCGTGCACCGCCTTTTTGTTGGCGCGGTAGTCCGGGCGCTCCTTTGCCAGCAGCTCCCCTGCCAGCATCACGTTCTGCAAGGCCGTATACTGCGGGAAGAGATTGAAGTTCTGGAACACCAGCCCGAAGTGCAGCCGCTTTTTGCGGATCTCGCTCTCCCGCTGGGTGGCGGGGTCGGCGGCGTCCCACATGGTCTCGCCGTTCACCCGGATGCAGCCGGTGTCCGGCCGCTCCAGAAAGTTCAGGCAGCGCAGCAGGGTGGTCTTGCCGGAGCCGGACGAGCCGATGATGGCCAGCGCTTCGCCCTGCTCCAAGGTAAGGGAAATATCCTTTAAGACCTTTGTATCTCCGAAATTTTTGCCAATGCCGGAGGCTTCCAGTAATGCCATATTTTAAAAACCTCCTCAGCAGCGGAAATAATCCAGCTTCTTTTCAGCCCAGTTGAACAGCAGGGTGAGCGCGCCTACGAACACAAGGAAGAACAGCGCCGTGGAGAACAGCGGCCAGATCAGACCCTTTGCGCTGTACTCCTTGGCCATCATGATGATCTCCTTGTTGGCGATGGTGTTCGCCAGCGAGGTATCCTTGACAAGGGTGATGATCTCGTTGCCCATGGGCGGCAGGATGCGCTTGACCACCTGCAAAAGGGTGACCTTGAAAAAGATCTGCGTCCGGGTCATGCCCAGCACCTGCCCGGCCTCGGTCTGCCCTTTGGGCACAGCCTCGATGCCGCCGCGGTAGATCTCGGAAAAATAGCAGGCGTAGTTGATGGCAAAGGCCACCACCGCCGCCACCATGCGCCCGCCGGAGCCGGAGGGCCACGGGTTATTCATGCCCAGCAGACCGGGGCCAAGATAAATGACGATGATCTGCAGCATCAGCGGCGTACCGCGGATGACCCAGACAAAGGTCTTTACCGCACCGGACAGTAACCTGCACCGGCTCATGGAGCCAAAGGCCACCACCAGCCCCAGCGGCAGCGCAAACAGCAGCGTAAAGGCAAACAGCTCACAGTTGAGCAGGAACGCGCCGGAAAGGCGCCCAAGGATCACAGACACAAAAACACACCCATCTATCGTTTTGTTTTACGCCCGGCTCAGTCTGCCAGCGCCAGCTCGTACTTCTCGGCCAGCGCCTGCATGGTGCCGTCAGCCTTCAACGCGTCAAAGGCGGCGTCCACTGCGGCGGCGGCATCGCTGCCCTTGCGGAAAGCCACGCCGTACTCCTCGGCGTTCAGCTCGTCCACGATCTTCAGACCGGCGTAGTCGGTGCCCTCCCCGATCATGGCGTTGGCAAGGGTCAGATCCAGCACAGCGGCGTCTGCCGTACCGGCAGCAACCTCCATCAGGCAGTCGGTCTGCACGCTCTTGGAAACATAATCGGCCTTGGCAAGGTTTTCATCACCCTGAATGGCGGCTTCGCCGGCAGAACCGGCCTCGGCCACCACGGTCTTACCGGCAAGGTCGGCAGTGGAGGTGTAGGCGGTGCCCTCCTTAACCACCACAACCTGTGCATTCTTGGCGTAGGCCTTGGTGGTAGCGGTGTTGGCCATGATATCCTCGGTCAGGGTCATGCCGTTCCAGATGCAGTCGATGCTCTTGGCGTCCAGCTCCACCACCTTGGTGTCCCAGTTGATCTCCACGAACTCCGGCTCTACGCCCAGCTTTGCGCACACAGCGGTAGCAAGCTCGGTATCAAAGCCGGTAAAGTTGCCATCGGCATCGGTATAGTTCATGGGCTCGTACACGGTGTAGCCGATGACCATTTTGCCCTTGCCCTTGATGTAATCCAGATCGCTGCCCGTTGCGGCAGAAGCCGAACCGGCTGCACTGCCGGAAGCAGATGCCGCTGCAGAGGTGGATGCACTGCCGCCGCAGGCTGCAAGGCTCAGTGCCAGAGCACCGGCCAGAAATGCACTTACAATACGCTTGAGTTTCATATCTTTTTCCTCCCATAGGGGACGTTCTGCGTCCCGCTTCCCTCTCGATTTACCATTTTATCATGCTAAAGCAGTAAACTGTGGTTATAGAATAGCGCGTTTGCCGCCGTTTTGCAAGAGGAAACCTTTATTTTTTGCACAATGCACTGCTTTGCCCTGCCCATAAGCCCGCTTTTTGTAGGAAAGTGTGCATACCCCTTCCGGCTTTGCACCTGAGAGGGCAGCTGCAAATACCCCTTCCGTCTGCTCACTGCGTTCGCAGCCACCTTCCCCAAGGGGACGGCTTTTCGCGGTAGCGAGAAACTTTGCGGTACCTCCATAAGGCGTCCCCTTGAGGAAAGACTTCCCCCGGCCGGGGGAAGATGTCACCGCAGGTGACAAAAGGGGGAATCTGGCGCGTTAGCGCCTGCGGGGGGATCCATAAAAAATCCCCCTGCACTTTTTTGTGCAGAGGGACATCCGGTTTTATGATTATTGCTCTGCCATGGCCTTCAGCACCGCCTTTTGCAGGTCGGTGACCGAGATAGTGCACAGCGCTTTCAGGTCGGCGTCTGTGCCGTCTGTGGAAAGTTTGCCGATCTCCACGGCGTTTTTGCCCTTCAGGTAGCCGCACCAGCCTGCGCTGTGCTCATACCACTCCTTGCCCAAGGCGCTTGCGCTGCGCATCCCGTAGCGGTCGCCTAACTCGTTTTTGGTGTACACCGGCTCACGCGGGGCAGACACCGTGCCGTCCGCGCTGACGGTCAGCTCCGGCTCGGTCATATCCCCGATGGCGCTGGTCACCCGGGCATTCTCGTCCATGGTCACCACTGCCAGCGTGATTTTAGCCTGCACCTGTGCGTCCTTATCGTCGGTGCCCACAAGCCCCTGTGGCATTTCGTCCACCTCTACGCCCAGCCTGACCGTATCACCCCGGGCAGCGCCCAGCACCTGCGCATTCTCGCAGGCGCGGACGACGGCATCCCGGTAACGGTCCACCGCAATGGTACAACCTGACAAAAGGTCTGCGTCCGTGGGCTTGCCGTCCGCATCCGTTTTCAGCTTTTTCACCTCGTCCGGGGTCTTGCCCTCAAGCCAGCTGCTAAAGGCATCGGCCTGCTCTGCCCAGCCTTTTTTCAGGCCGGACACCTCTGCCAGCGGGTAGTCCTTCCCCTTCTGGCGCTTGGTGCGGGTGTCGGTGGGGGTGGTCACCTTTCCGGTGCTATCCGCGCTGACCGAAAGCTCCAGCTCGTCCAGCGTTATCCCTGCCAGCTTGCCGTCCGCATCCAGCAGCACGGCAGCCGCCACGGTGTGGATGCTGCCCGCACGGTCTGTGCCTGTCGCTTCGGTCAGAACGCCCAGTCCGGTGCGCCACGCCGCGCTTTGCGCCGCGCTGCCGCCCGCAGAGGTGCTGCCGCTCATAGAGCCGGAGCTGCTGCCGGAGCTTCCCCCGCCGCAGCCGGTCAATGCCAGTGCTGCCGCCAGCGTGCAGCACAAAAACCATCGCGATGCCTGTTTCATATCGTCACATACGCTCCCTTTCCGTGCCTGCATTGCTAACGCAGGCTTTGGAGCTAGTGTACCCCGCCGTGCGGGATTTTATGAGCAGGTGTTTACATCAGCGGGCTAAGCAGCCGCAGCACGCTGTCCAGCACCGTACCGGCCAGCCCGGTGCGGCAGTCCGCGCACTGCACCTCCCGGCACTGGGGCAGGGTGCGGCGCACATCGTCCCGCAAAGCCAGCACCTGACTGTTTTGCAGCAGCAGCACCCCGCACTCGAAGTGCAGGAACATACTGCGGTAGTCCATATTGATGCTGCCCACCACCGCCACGCGGTCATCGCTGACGCAGCACTTGGCGTGGAGGAAGCCCGGGGTGTACTCGTAGATGCGCACCCCCGCCCGCAGCAGTGGCAGATAGTACGAGCGGCTCAGCCGGAACACCAGCTTTTTGTCCGGAATGCCCGGCAGCACCAGCCGCACATCCACCCCGCGCTTGGCGGCGTTGCGCAGCGCGTCCAGCATTTCCTCGCCGATGGCGAGATAAGGCGTATAAAAATAAACGTATTGCTGTGATTGTGCCAGAATATCCAGATAGACCGTTTCTGCCACCGGCTCTTCGTCCAGCGGGCTATCCGCGTAGGGCTGCACCACCCCATCGCTGGCGGGCAGCACCGCAAGCTGCGGACGGAAGGCGCTGTAATCCTGCTCAAAGGGACGGAAGGCGTTCCAGAAATCCAGAAACATCACGGTAAAGTTCCACGCCGCAGCGCCCTCGATACGCAAGCCCGCATCCTTCCAGTAGCCGAAGCGGGTAATCGCGTTGATATATTCATCTGCCAGATTGATGCCGCCGGTGTAGGCCACTTTTCCGTCTATCACCACGATCTTGCGGTGGTCGCGGTGGTTCATCACCAACGAGAGCAGCGGCACCACCGGGTTAAAGGGGATGCAGCGGATATGCGCCCGCTCCATGCGCACCACAAAGTCCTTGGGCAGACCCAGCAGGCTGCCGAAGTCGTCGTAGATTAGCCGCACGTCCACCCCTTGTGCCGCCTTGCGCCGCAGAATATCCTCCACGCCCTGCCACATCCTGCCCTGACTGACGATAAAAAACTCCAGAAAGATGCTCTTTTCCGCCTTTTCAAGGTCGGCCAGCAATGCCGGATACATGGCCTCACCACAGGAAAAATACCGGGCGGTGGTGTTCTGCCATGCGGGATAGCAGCCGTATTGGGTCAGGTAGCGGCTCACGCCCCGGTTTTCATCGCACAGCCCGGCGGTCTGCCCGGGCTGCTGGGCGCGGTCTGCCCGGTGCGCCTGCTCCACCGCCTGCATTTTGCTGCGCAGGCGGCGGGAGGGGCGCTTGTTGCCAAAGGCCAGATACAGTGCCCCGCCCAGCAGCGGCAGCAGCCCGATGAGGGCGATCCAGCCCACCTTATAGGCGCTGTTTTCGTCCTTGCGCACCAGATACAAAATGATCAGCAGGCTCAGCCCATTGAGCACCCCTGTGACCCACACCCGCGCCGTACCGGTGGTGAGGGCAAAAAACACCCACGCCAGCCATGCAAGCTGCAGCGCCACCAGCACCACCGTGACCGTGATGCGGTTGAGGATGCGGTTGAAAAACTTGACGATCGGCAACCGGAACAGCATACCATCTCCCCTTTCCCGTGTTTCCTTACCTCTATAATGTAAATAAGTATAACGCGGTTTTTCCCCCTTTGCAAGTTTTTGGTGTCGGGTGCACCGGAATTATTCCGCATAAAAAATTCACCGGAGCGTCCGCAGATGCCCCGGTGAATCGAAATCACAGTATCATATTTTCCGTTCAGACGGTGGGTGCTTCGTTATCCTCGTAGCCTACCATCAGGCCGCCGTACTCCGCATAGTAGCTGCACAGCGCGCCGCAGGTGCCCACCTCCACCTTGGCATCCGGGAACACGGCATGGACCATGTGCTTCAGCCGCTCCGCAGCGGCAGCGTTGCAGCAGTGGTCGATGTGCACCCGGCCGTTGGTCAGGCCGTGCGCCTTCATCTCCAGCACCATGCGTTCCAGTGCGCCGTGCTCGCCGCGGGTCTTGCACAGAACCTCCAGATCACCGGCATCGCTGGCCTGCCCGATGACCCGGATGCCCAGCATCCGCGCCACCGCAGCCACAGCGGGCTTCACGCGGCCATTGCGGGCAAGGTTTGCCAGAGATTCCAGCGCAAACAGCAGATGGGTGTGCTCGTGATACGCCCGGATCTCCTCACACACGGTATCAAAGGGCTTGCCTGCCTTGATCAGCGCCGCCAGACGCTCTACCAGCAGCCGGGACTCCGAACCGGTGGACAGGCTGTCCAGCACAAAGACCCGCGCGCCCTCGTGGCTCTGCTCGTATTCCTCGCCCGCCAGCAGTGCGGCATTATACGCACCGGACAGCGTACCGGTAATGGTCACAACGTACACCTCATCTGCGCCCTCGTAGGCAGTGAGCCAATCCGAGATGTTGGGGCAGGAGGTGCTGGTGCGTCCCTTATAGGTGCGCAGCTTCTCGGCCAGCGCGGGGGCGTCCACTTCTGCGGTATCCACATACTCCTGCTCGTCGGTCAGGATCTTCAGCGGCACACAAGCAAACCCTACATCGGGGAGCTCGTACACATTTGCAGAGGAATCTACAACGATTTTGCTTTTCATATTTTTCTCCATTTTCAAGCGGCGCACGCCGCAGTCATTCCTTTGTCCGTGACCATCATAGCAGTTTTTCAAAAACCTGTCAACTGTTTTTTCAAATTCTTTTACAAAGTTTTCGCAGGCCGTTGACCAATTTTCCAAAATGCGGTATACTATTTCACAGGCAGATGCACTTTTGCGGAAAGCAATTGCCCTGCCTTTGCACAAAAACAACGTCCCTGCTTGCAAAAAGTGCAGGAGCACGAACGGAACAAGATACTATGAAAGCTGAAACCAAACTCCGCGTTGCGGCATGTGCTGCGGGCTTTGCCCTGCCCCGGTACAACGATCTCCCCTCGGTAGGGCTGTATCTGGACCAGACGGTGCAGTTTGTCAACGGCTACTTCCGCAGCTTCTGCGGCGTGGAGCTGACCCCGTCTATGGTGAGTAACTACGTCAAAAAAGGGGTGATAGACCACCCCATCCGCAAAAAATACACCCGGGATCAGATCGCATCCCTGATGTACATTGCAGTCTCCAAGACCGTGCTCTCGATTGAAAACATCGACACTCTGTTCAAAATGCAGCGGGAGCACTGCTCCGCCGGAACAGCCTACGATATCTTCTGCGAGGAACTGGAGGCCAGTCTTTCTGTGGTGTTCGGCAGCAAGGCAGCCCAGCCGGAGACTACGCTCAACGATGAGCGTCTGCTGCTGCGCAGCACCATTTTTGCAGCGGTCAATAAGATATATCTGGACTGCTGCTTCGATGCCTTGCGGCAGGAGCAGGCTTTGTGGTCGGATATCCTGCCGGATCTGGCATAACCGTACAGCACGAAATAGCAGATATAGCAAAAGCCACCCGAAAACTTACGTTTTCAGGTGGTTTTTTTCTGGTGGACGAACCGCAACGCCGGACGAACCCATGCGTTGAGATTTCGCCTTACAGCGTTATTTTCATTATTCCACTTCCCGGAAAACTGATACGCTGATAAAATCCATCTGCCGCTTTGCATAATACAATTCGCTTCTACGTTCTTTATTCTTTCGGACAGAGGTTTACATTCCGTCACCCCCACAGACAGCAAAAAAATCCCCCACCAGCTTTCCTTTCGGATTGCCAGCGGGGGATTTTTAGTTATGCAGTTTTAATGCACTGATTCGTCAGCTTGCCGTACACGTCCTCGTACAGCTCCTGCTTATCGCCGTTGTATGTGTACTCGGCGTAAATTCCGTCGCCGGAAACGGTGGTGGACAGCAGGGCCTTGTAGTTCTGCAACGTCTTACAGGCCCATACCACAAAGACGTTCTCAAGCGTGATCTTGGTTTCATTGTGGCTGTTGTACCACTTCACCAGCGCGTTCTTGCAGACACTCTCGTATTCTGCCATGCCAGTAATAATCATGTGCGTTCTGTCCTTTCTCAGTCCTCCCGGATGGGAAGCGCTTTTGCTCTTGTGTACAATTCTGTTCCCGTGCCGTTTCCGCCCAGGGCGTGATAGCTCTTGTACAGATACTCAACATTCTTCAAACCGGGCAGGTCGATGTGTCCGATTTCGATGTAGTGAGTGCAGGCTTGGTACAGTCTGTCGTGCAGAATTGCCAGCAGGCCATCCTTGATTGCCTTGTTTTCTTCTTTCTGTGCCTTGATCTTCTTGGAAAGGCTACGGTATGCTGCGGTCAGGCCTCCCGCCACGATGCCGAAAACCCATTGCATCCAATACTTTGCAATAAATTCCAGCATCGTTTAGTCTCCCAACTTCTTGTCGTTGTCCTCCCCCGCCTTACCGAAACGGGCCACAGTTGCGGTTTCTTTGGATTTCTTTTCCATGTATGCTTCGAGTTTGCTCTTGGTAACTTTGAAAATCAGCTCAACGAAAAAGTCCAGGAATTTTTCGTTGATAGCCCAATCCAACCAGTCAGGTGTCAGATCGCGCAGGGCTTTGATGACCTGTTTCTTTTTCTCTTCGCCCATCTTCGAGCCGATCACGTTCTCTTCTGCCCAGCAAATCCATTTGTATGCAGCCTTTGCCACGACCACGCTGTAACCCAGGCGCACCAGAGCCAGCGCGCCGATGAACACTCCGCCAAACAGGCACACGACTGCCATCCATGCAGGCATTGCAGAAATAACCATCTTGATAGCTTCCATGCTATTTCCTCCGTTTCCTTTCTCTTAACCTTTCCAACGACTCTTTGCAGCGCGCACATCGACGTGTACAAAGTTGTCGTTGTAATACCGCCCGATTCCGCCCCGGTTGGGGAGCAGCGTTTCGACGTATGCGGCCAGCGTATCAACCGATACACCAGCGATCCAGATGTCTGCGGCCTTTCCGTAGAGGTGCTGGCTGTAATGGGACGCTTTTTTCTGCTTTGCATTGTGCGCCGCAGTACGGAACGCAGAGTTGATGTTCACCGCTTTTCCAAAGTGGGTGCGGATTTTTTGCAGGACTTCCACCAGTTCCGAATCAATAAAGATCGGATCAGAGCCATCCTTGCATCTGAACTCGCGCACCTTAAAATCCGTGGACAGCTTTTTCGTTCCGTCCTTTGCCAGCGAATAGGCGTTAATCGCCATCGTTCACATCTCCTTTCGGGCGCAGGTCTGCGCCGCAGGCTCTTGTACAGCACTCGGCAATGAGCGTGGCAAAATCCCCGCGCTCGTCGGAGGTATCAGCCCCCGCCGCTTCCAGCTTCTCAAGCAGCCTTTCGCACAGATCGGGCCGACTTCTTTTCTTCATAAGTTCCTTTCCAGATGTCCGTTTCCGGCCCGGTTGGTCTACCATACTTCTGCATGGTGTCCCGGTAGATCAGGTTCAACCGCCCGCGCAGGCTTGCACTCTGCGTGTGCGCCAGCAGCCCTTTGATGCTGGCAACGCGGCGGTCAAAATCTTCCTTGCTCATTTCCCCGGTGGCGTACACCTCCGTTATCTTCTTGACCTCTCGCTTCAACCTGCCGACGGTGGACTTGCGCAGTTTCATGTGGGTTGCGTAAATCCGCACGCCCACAAATTCAATGCCCATGCTCACCGGGCGGATGCAGGTCTTGTCGTTCAGGTCAAGGAACAATTCATCCCGCAGGAATGCTTCGATTCTCTCTTTCCACTCTTGGAGCTGTTCTTTCGTTTCGGCCAGCACAATTACATCATCCATATACCGTATATAGTAATGGATGTGCAGAACGTGCTTGGCGTATTGATCCAGCTCGTTCATGTAGATATTTGCGAAAAGCTGGCTCGTGAGATTGCCTATCGGCATACCCACGTCGTATAGCCATTCTTCCGGCGGCGTGTCTTGCGGTGTTTTCCCGCGCGGCAGGCCAAAGGCTTCTGCCCGACTGTTTATCACGCTGTCCAGGAAGCGCATCAACTCCGGGTCTTTGATTCTTCTGGATAAAATTTCTAGCAGCTTGGCATGGTTTACCCGGTAGAAGAATTTGGATATATCCAGCTTTAAGTAGTACCACTTCGCGTCTGGTTTCCGGCTGACCTGCCGCATCCAGTATTGCAGGCGTTGTGCCGCTTTGTGGCTGCCCTTATCTTTCCTGCACGCATACGAATCCTCGATAAAGAGTTTGTCGTATATCGGGTTGAGGTACTGGTATAGGCTCCACTGTACGATACGATCAGGATAGCGCAGGGCCATCACCAAACGCTTCTTTGGTACGAAAACCCACAGCTTGCGGTACGGGCCGAGAATGTATGTGCCGCCCTGCATCTGCGCTTGGATCACAAACAGGTTGTGTTCAAACGCCGCAGTAAAAGCCAAAATCTCTTGTCTGTACCGTTTTCCTTTGCGGGCGTTATGGTCGGCCTCGCAGAGGTATTCAAACTCCGTTATGACCGCCCATGCGTTTTGAATTGTTTTTATTTCACCTGGCATTTCTGCCTCTTTTCACCGTCGCCGTGTGTGACGTTACCGCCTCCACGGCAATTCAAAATTTTTCCGGGTTGTCTGCCCGGAATGGAAATGCGCTCCTTTAGACACACGCACCGACTATGACCCGTAGATCACAGCCCCCATATCCAGCGTGGTGTCGCCGCACATAATGTGACGTGGTGTAAAGCGGAACGGCCCCCGATGTTCCAGTTGGAATTGCTGCGCGGATTGTTGAGGTTCAAGTTGAACAGGCCAGCGTTGCCGCCATTGTTCCAGTTGCCGCCCCGATTCGGAAGCCGAGTATAGTACATTCCCATGTATGAAAATCGGCAAACCGCTTATAGCGTCTTTATGTAGCCGCCCAGTAGTTTGCCTATTTCCTCGTTGTATTTGGCCCACACCTCGTATTGGTGCATCGTAAGTGGCGGCGGGTACTTGCCCCCGTGTAACTTCTTACTCGCCGCCAGCCGTACCATTCCGCGCAGTACGTCCAGCTCCACGTCGAGATTCTGGGTCGTGGTTTTCTTAAAATATTTGCGGTCGATTTCGATACTCAGGCGATAGATCGTCAGGATGGATTTCTTCAACTCGTCCGCGAGTTCCCGGTCTTTCCGTGGAAAACTCATTGTCAACGGGTAGCCGTAGTCCACCATTTCCTCGATCTTTTCCCTAAGATGAAATGGCTCCACCTTTTTCTCGTCGTTCTTTTCTCCCGCGCCCTTTTCGGGCTTTCCCTGCTGGGGCGGCACGTCGGCTTCTTTCGGCACAGTCAACACCTCCAAAAAATCGGCGCGGCGGCCCGCTGGCCCACCGCGCTTTCTGGTTTTTATTTTTCGCTTCTGTCCTGCGCTACCGCGCAGGACGACAGCTTATCAGGATTCAGCGGGCAGCTCCACAAAAGCGGAACGGCCCCCGATGCTCCAGCCGGAATTGCTGCGCGGATAGCTGAGGCTCAAGCCGAACAGGCCAGCGTAGCCGCCATGGCCCCAGTAGCCGCCCCGACTCGGAAGCCGCTCCTCTGCGCCGTTGTTGAACCAGAAATAATCGCCGCCATAGGTGGTATCAATGCCAGTGCCAGTAAGAGCGGCATCCGGCATCAGCGCCAGTGCCATAAGCACCAGCTTTGCTGCGTCGCCCACAGCAGAACCGGCAGTAATGTCCGTGAACGAGCAGCCGCGCCCCTCGTCTTTCTGGTCGGTGATTGTGGTGTCCCACACAGCCTTGCCGGACACGACGTTCAGCTTGATGGAGCCGGATGTCGTGCCGTTGCCGTCGGGAGTAATCAGCGCGCCGTCGCTGGCGCGGATTGCTTTCCATGCTGCGCTGGAAGCAGCCGTGGACACGGAGTTGTCGGCGGCGTTGTTGTCTGCAATGATATGCAGTTCGCCCTTGTACAGACGCAGGCCGAGCAGCCACTCCCACACGTTGCCGTTCATATCCCAGATGCCGTCCATCTGGCCGTTGTGGCTCCACGGCAGCGGGCCAGTACCCGTCAGCACGCGGGCGGTCTTACCGCTGTCCTGCACGCCAGGTGCGGGGATTGCATCGTAGGTGGACTCGTTTGCGTCCTTGCCATAGTTATTGTTGCCCCGCGGCTCACATCCGCGCTTGTGGCACCACAGGGCAACGGCGGCCCACTCGGCCACGGTGGCCTCATGCCAGCCCGTGCCGTTTGCCTTGGTCTTGCTGGCAAACCAGTCAAAGTTCTGGCTTACGGTGGGATCTTCTGCGGGCAGGCTGTATGCGCGCTCGTTGTAAACCTTGGTCTGGTACTTGCCAAAGTAGAAGCCTGCGATTTCCTTGCCGTTCACACGGAATGCCGGGTGAATGTCTGTGCTGGCGGTGGACAGAACATCACACAGGCGGAACGCAGGAATCCACACAAAGACAGACGGCATACCCTTGTCGTCCATCAGAATTTTGTTCTTGGGAAATGCGCACTGCAATGCAAATGCGGCTGCCTCGAAATTGTTTGCCATAGTCTTTTACCTCCTTACAGAATGTTGAAGTCCTCGACGCTCCACAGGCTCAAGGTCACCTTGTCGGTGTCCAGCGGCTTTGCCTTGCGCTCAATGTGAGTCTTGGGTGCGGTGTCCTCGGCGCTGTCGTTCTCGTCCGCCACTTCTGCGGCGGTCATGACCTCGTTTTCGGCCTCGCCCTCAACTTCCACTTCCTCATACTCGGTCGCCGGAATCTCGACGATGGCAACATAGAAGCGGCCATCGGCGTTCTTTTTGGGCAGGGTATCGGGCTTGTCGATCAGCAGCAGGTTGCCGTCCTTGTCGCCAATCACCGTCTTGGTAATATCGCTGTCGCGCTGGTACTTCGCCAAGTTCACGGTCAGCGTACCGTCCGCAAAGTCCAGCTTCGTGCCGTTCAACTCGTACTCGATTTTCCGGCCTTCGTTCAGCTCTACAACTTTCATGTTACTTCATACCTCCTGTCACTTTCACGGCCACAACAACAGTCTTTGCGCTGCCGTCATGGGTCAGCTTGAATCCGTTCACCAGCTTGTCGCTCACGGTAATGTCGCCCAGCCTGCCGCCGGAATAGCTTTTGACGGCCACGTCCACGTCATAGCTGGTGTTCTTTCGTGTGGTCGTCAAGGCCACCGCCGTTTCCTTGGTGCAGAACGGCCACGGATTGCTGTTCGCGGTCAGGGTTACTTCCTTGACCTCCGCGGCAATCTCCGACTCCACCGCCGACAAGCGGCTGTTCTGCGTGGTGTCGGTGGACTTGATGCTGGCAATGTCCGTGTCGTGGCTGTTGCTGGAAGTTTCCAGCACACCCAGCCTGCGTCCAAACCACAGCACGACGTTCTGAATGATGCGGTATGCCAGATGGATGTCGGAAATGCCGACCTCCATGTTGTTCAAGTGTGCCTGGTCGATCAGCGTACCCTGCTGAATAACCTGGCCGTCCTGATCCTCCACCTGGTCTACCCAGAATGTTCTATTGTGCATATTCAAGGTCAACGTCTGCAATGCGCGGATCATATAATGTCGGGTACGCTTCCAGAAACGCTTCGCTGTCCAGCATGACCTCCATCATCTTCATAATGAGGTCGCGCTTCAACTTCGGCGTTCTGTTCAGCTCTTCTACAATGTGTTCAGGTTTCAGTGTCACGTCTGCCTCGCCTCCTTTTGTTGAGTGATTCAATTTATAGCCTCATTATAGTTTAATCATTTAATATTGTCAATAGGGTTTTTTCTCGTTTTTGTTGAATGATTAAACTTTTCGTGCTATAATTGCCTTAAAGGAGGTGACATTATAGTGAAAAGCAGAATCCATGCTGTACGCGCACAGGCTGATTTAACCATGGCCGAATTTGCGAAGCGCATCGGTATGACTACTTCTTCTATCAGTCTGTTCGAGAGTGGCAAAGCCACCCCTTCCGATAGAACGGTTCTTTCTATCTGCCGCGAGTTCGGAGTCAACGAACACTGGCTCCGCACTGGCGAGGGGGAGATGTTCGAGCAGACACGGGAAACTGTACTGGATCGGCTTGCCGCCGAATACAGCCTGGACAAAGAGCAGGTCTCGGTGATCGAGAACTTCCTCGATCTGTCCCCGCAGGAACGCACGCTGTTCCTTACACAGATGCGCAAGGTCTTTGGCGGGCCTGCCGCACAGCCGCCCCGCCGGGTGGATGTGTCCGACGATGTGGCTGCTGCCGTTGTCAACGTGCAGGACGAGGTAGCCCGGTACAACGCCGAGCAGGCCGACGAGGCCGCCAGTGGGGGAAAAGAATCTTCTTCCACAGGTTAGTGCTTGACCGTGCCGCCGCTGAATGGCGCAGGAAGCACCAGTAAAATTCAGCACACAAAAAGAAAAAGCCCACCGGGGGACAAGGCCCGGTAGGCTTTTTCGTGTATGGCAAATAAAAACGCCCCATCTTCTCCGCAGAAAAGACAGGGCGTTTTGGAACGAGTTGAACCTAAACGTGCAACTCTACTTATATAAATGGTTCCCAGATATGATATTTCGGAAATGAATTTAACTTTTTGACTGTTGAAAGTGTGGAAAGATTTATTTTCCCCAGAACTTGCAACGGCTTGCAACAAACTTAAAACTACTTGAAAGGTGGTATTTATGCCTCGCAAAAAGAAACTGCAAGAAGTAGGCGGACTGCGGCTGGTGGCGTACTATCGCTACTCCAACGGCGGCCAGCAGACCGAGCAGAGCATTGAGGGTCAGCGCCGGGACTGTGAGGCCTACGCCAAAGCCCACGGCTACAAGATCGTCCATGAGTATATCGACCGCCACATTTCCGGCAAGAGCGACAGCCGCCCGGCGTTCCAACAGATGATCTCCGACAGCGACAGCCACCTCTTCGACGCTGTGATCTGCTGGAAAACAGACCGCCTCGCCCGCAGCCGCTACGACTCCATCATCTACAAGACCCGCCTGCGGAGGAACGGGGTCAAGATTCTGTACGCCGCCGAAACGGTGGTGGACGGCCCAGAGGGTATTATCATTGAGGGCTTGATGGAATCCCTTGCCGAGTATTACTCCGCCGAACTGGCGCAGAAACTCCGCCGCGGCCAGCGGGAAAGCGCGCTCAAGTGCATTGCCCTTGGCGGCAACCGCAGCTTTGGCTACGACATCGGGCCGGACAAGCACTACTGCATCAACGAGAAGCAGGCCCCCGCCGTGCGGTACATCTTTGAGCAGTACGCCGCCGGGGCTACCGCCGCCGACATCGTGCGGGAACTGACCGCCCGCGGCTACCGCACCAGCCGTGGCAATCCGTTCAACAAGAACTCTATCTGCCGGATCATCACAAACGAGATGTATCTTGGTGTGTACAAGTACGCCGACATCCGCATTGAGGGGGGAGTGCCTGCCATGATCGACCGGGAGTTGTTCAACCGCTGCCAGACCCAGCTTGCCTTTAACCGCGCCCACGGCGGCGGCAAGGGTGCGCCCAGGGCTGACTATGTGCTTGTTGGCAAACTAGACTGCGGCCTGTGCGGTCATGCCATGAAAGGAGCCAGCGCCACGGGCCACACCGGGAGCAAGCACTACTACTACACCTGCACCCAGCACGTCGAGAAGAAGTGTCCCAAGACCTCCATTGAAAAGAACTATCTGGAACAGATCATCGTGGACGGCGTTGCAAAGTACGTCCTTACCCCGGAAAAGATTTCTCAGATCGTGGACTGCATGATGGAATTGCAGGCCAAGGAGCAGGAGCCGAAAGGCAACCCGGAAAAGGACGCTCTGGAAGCAGAGCTGGCCGAGTGCCGCCGCAAGCAGAACAATATCCTTGAGGCCATCGAAGAGGGCGGTAGCGCCCGCCTTGCGGCCCGCCTGCGCACGCTGGAAGAGCAGGAAGCCCAGCTCACCTTTGCCCTGGGCGAGATCAACAACGCCCCCACGCCGCCCCAGTTCAGCCGGGAAGCGCTCACGTTCATGTTCGAGCAGTTCCGCCGGGAAGAGGACGAGGTGGACGAAGAGTACCGCCGCCGCATCCTGGATACGTTCGTTTCGTCCATCCTGCTGTACGAGGATCGGGCAGAGGTCAAGTTCAATATAACCGACCAGAAAACAGGGGACTTTGAGCGGGTGATTTTACCCATTTCCGCAAACAAAAAGCCCCCGGAAGATGACGATATAACGTCAAATTCCGAGGGTTCTACCGCGTTGCGGTTGGTGGAGGCGATGGGAGTCGAACCCATGTCCGAAAAGAGCTCAGTGTAGGTATCTCCGGGTGCAGGCGATCTACAACATTCCCGCCGCGCCACGCCGATCGTCAGGCTAGCGCTTTGGTAGCTTCATGAGTTCCTGCCGGTCCGCAAAGCTTAGGTCCGTTCAGGTGCTGTGTCTAAAGGACGCCCCGACCCCACACGACACAAGAGTGGGCGGAACGCGCAGCACTCAGGCTGCGAGCAACTGATAATTATTGTTGTCAGTTAATTTTTTTGGAGGAGTTATAGAGCAGTTCCCCCACTGCTACCCGCTGCCCAGACCTCGCTCCCCCCGTCGAAACCTTTACGCCCCCCTATAAAGCACATCTTGCGATGTGCGGAAAGCTTGGTTTTCTGCGGTGAGCCGCAGTCTGCAATTGGAATGCTTAATAATACTTGCCGTTGGACTTCACAGCCCGGTCAATGGAGCGCTTTGCATCGCGCTGGGCGGCATCGGCACGCTTGTCGTACAGCTTTTTGCCCTTGCACAGACCCACTTCCATTTTTACGCGGCCATGCTTAAAATAAAGCGAGAGCGGCACCAGCGTATAGCCCTGCAGCTTGCACTGCTGGTGCAGACGCCGGATCTCACTTTTGTGCGCCAGAAGCCGCCGGACGCGCATGGGATCCTGATTGAACAGATTGCCGTGGTCGTAGGGGCTGATGTGCATCCCCTTTACCAGCAGCTCGCCGTTTTCAATATCTACCCAGCTGTCCTTCAGGTTGACCCCGCCGGCCCGCAGGCTTTTCACCTCGGTGCCTTTGAGCTCCACACCGGTCTCCAGCGCTTCCAGAACAAAATACTCGTGGCGCGCTTCGCGGTTGGTGGCGATGCTCTTGGTCGCCGGACGCTCCTTTGTGGGTGCCATGCTGCGCGCCTCCTTTCTCCGTTCCGTTTGTTGTTTCAGTATACCATTTTTTTGCGGTAATGCAAGGGCTGTTTCTGACAGAATTGTAAATTTTTACAAACTCACAGCTCTCCCCGGCCGGAAAGTGCCCGGTACAGGGTGGTCTCGTCGGCGTATTCCAGGCTGGCACCCACCGGCAGACCGGAGGCAAGCCGGGTGACCCGAATGCCCAGCGGCTTAATAAGCTTTGCCAGATACATGGCGGTCGCCTCGCCCTCCACGGTGGGGTTCATGGCCATGATGACCTCCTTCACCGTGTCGTCCTTCAGCCGCGCCAGCAGCTCCTTGACGGTCAACTGCTCTGCACCCACACCGGCCAGCGGGTCCAGCAGGCCGTGCAGCACATGGTACAGGCCGTTATACTCCCGGGTGCGCTCAAAGGCCTGCACGTCCCGGGGCTTTTCCACCACGCAGATTATCGAGGTGTCCCGCTTGGCGCTGGCGCACACCGGGCACAGGTCAGCGTCCGTGTAATTCTGGCAGATGCGGCACCGGTGCAGCCGGGTGTGCGCACCGCGGATGGCGTCCGCCAGCGCCGCAGCGTCCTTATCCGACATACTCAGCACCTGATAGGCCATGCGGGTAGCGCCCTTGCGGCCCACGCCCTGAAACTTGCCGAACTCCTCGATCAGCTTTTCCAGCGGTGCGGCAGTGTAGTCCATGGTATCTCCCCTTCCCGGCTCAGAGACCCGGAATGTTCAGGCCGCCGGTCAGCTTGCCCATCTCGGCTTCGGCGGTCTCGTCCACCTGCTTCACAGTGGCGTTGATGGCAGCAGCCACCATGTCTTCCAGCATCTCGATGTCGTCCGGGTCCACGGCCTCGGGCTTGATGGTGATGGACAGCACCTCGTGCTTGCCGTTCATCTTCACGGTCACCATCTCACCGGCGGCGCTGCCGGTGTACTCGGCGGCTTCCAACTCGGCCTGCTTGCTCTTCATGTCCTCCTGCATCTTCTGAGCCTGACGCATCAGGGCGTTCATATCGGGGCGGCCGTAGCCTGCGGGCATTCTTGCTTTCATAGTGGTATTCTCCTTTATTATAAACAATTTTTATCGCTTTTTGCGGGCGGTATCCTCAATGCTGACCTCTAGCCCCAGTTTTTCCAGCGCCAGCAGGGACTGCTCCGCGTTGGAGGCGGTCTTTCCGGCCGTTTTGGGCTCGTAGGGGCCGATGGGTACCGGCACGCCGGACACCTCGGCGATCAGCTTTTTGATCAGCTTCTGGCTGTCTTTATTCACCCGGATAAAATCCCGGAAGGTCTTGCCGCCATCAATCAGCACACGGGTGCCGTCAAAGTAAGCCTTGGACTTGCGCAGATACATATACAGCATGGGGTCGATGCCTTCCAGCTTCTGCACGATCTGTCCCCAGTACGGGAAGGGGTTCGTGCCCTGCTGCGCCACACTGCGGGGCTTGGTCAGCACCGGGTCGGCGGGGTGCTCCTGCGCCGAGGCTGGCGATTCCTCTGCTGCCGGGGCAGGCTGCGTGGGTTCTGCGGGGGTGGGCTGCTCCGGCTGACTGACCGGCTCCGACTGCTCCGGTGGCGGTGCCTGCGGGGCAGGCTCGTCCCACGGCAGGGCGGCATCGCTCTGCTGTACCGGCGGTTCCTCTGGCATAGGCGGCAGCTCGTCCGCAGGTGTAGGCGGGGCTTCCGGCGCGGCGGGCGGGGTTGTTTCCTGCACAGCAGGGGCATGCTCTGCTACTGTTGTCGGGGTCTGGGGTGCGGCTGCTGCCGGTGCAGACTGCACCGGGGCGCTGGCAAAGGGCTGCACCGCTGCCGCAAAGGGACGGGGTGCTTCCGGCTGTGCCGTGCGGGCAGGGGCGGGTTGCACCGTTACCGCCTGCATCTGCTGGGGCGGCTCGGACAGGCTGAACAGTGCCAGTTCCAGCTCGATGCGCTGGTCGCTGCCACGGGTCATGTGTTCCAGCGCCGTGCCCAAAGTGCGGATGGCGCGGATGGCTTCCCGCTGCCCCATCTCCGGGCCTTTTTGCAGGTACAGTGCTTCTTCCTCCGGCGAAACACCGGACAGCAGCGCCTGCCCGCCGGGCAGCGCCGCCAGCATCAGGGCGCGGTAGTGGGCGATCAGTTCCTCAGTCAGACGTTTTACGTCCACCGACTGCTGCCGCAGCTGCGCCAGCTGTGCCAATGCGGCAGCAGCGTCCTGTGCTTCCAGCGCGTCCGAAATATGGAACAGGTAGCTGCGGTCGGTCACACCGGCCATGCGGCGCACCACGTCCGCGTCGATCTTTGCGGTAACGCCGGCGCAGGTGTCCAGAATGGACAGTGCATCGCGCAGCGCACCATCAGCCAAGCGGGCGATCAGCTCCGCACCGTCGGAGGTCAGCTCCAGCTTTTCCTCCCCGGCGATATACTCCACCCGCCGTGCGATATCCTCCGGCCCGATGCGGGTAAAATCGTACCGCTGGCAGCGGGAGAGGATGGTGGCGGGCACTTTTTGTATTTCCGTCGTCGCCAGAATGAAGATGACGTGTGCGGGGGGCTCTTCCAGCGTTTTCAGCAGTGCATTAAAGGCCGCTGTGGACAGCATGTGCACCTCGTCGATGATATACACCTTATACTGGCAGGCGCTGGGGGTATAGGCGGTCTCGTCCCGCAGGTCGCGGATATCGTCCACGCCGTTGTTGGAGGCTGCGTCCATCTCCACCACGTCCAGCAGGCTGCCGTTGTCGATGCCTTTGCAGATCTCGCACTCCCCGCAGGGGTCGCCATTTACTGGATGCAAGCAGTTGACCGCCTTGGCAAAAATTTTGGCGCAGGTGGTCTTGCCGGTGCCGCGCACGCCGGTAAACAGATACGCATGGCCTACGCGCCCTGCGGTGATCTGGTTTTTCAGGGCGGTCACGATGGCACGCTGACCCACCACATCCTCAAACCGCTGGGGTCTCCATTTGCGGTAAAGCGCACGATACATGGCGATCTCTCCCCTTTCCCGGCCTTTGCGGCAAAAATAAAAGGACAGCGCACGACGGGGTTTTGTCCCCGCCTTGCGTAACTCGGCATACGGATGCAGGCTTACTGAAACGCACGAACGCACTGCTTAAGGCTGCTTGGTTCCCCACCTGACCTGGTTCACAGCGAATCCATCGTACAGGACCCGCATCCGTATGCCGAACCACGCAGCAGGCGCTGTCCGACACATCCTTGTGGATGCTAGGATATTGTACCATAAATCCCGCCGGATTGCAAGAGGGGCAAAACAAAAAGGAGAAGCCCGAAGGCTTCTCCTCGTTTGTGCCGAAATTGTTTAAGACTGGCAAGCGGTGATCAGGCTCATCTTATACACCTCGTCTGCGTTGCAGCCGCGGGACAGGTCGTTGATGGGCGCGTTCAGACCCTGCAGGATGGGGCCGTAGGCAGCGTAGCCGCCCAGACGCTGTGCGATCTTATAGCCGATGTTGCCGGCCTCGATGCAGGGGAAGATGAAGGTGTTGGCCTGACCAGCCACCTTGCTGCCCTTGCACTTGACCTGTGCCACCTCGGGAGCAACGGCTGCGTCAAACTGCAGCTCGCCGTCCACTGCCAGCTCGGGATCCATCTCCTGTGCCTTGATGGTAGCGTCGTGGCTCAGTGCCACGGTGCCGCCCTTGCCGGAGCCCTTGGTGGAGAAGCTCAGCACAGCCACCTTCGGGTCGATGCCGAACAGCTTTGCGGTGCGGGCAGTCTCCACAGCCACCTCTGCCAGCTTGGAAGCGGCAGAGATCTTGACCTCGCCGGTAGCCTTATCAACGGTATCGGTGTAATCAATGTTGACAGCGCAGTCGCCCATGGCAATGCGCTTCAGCCCCTCTTCGCCGCAGTCGCGGTCCAGAATAAAGCAGGAGCTCACCAGATGTGCGCCCTTCTTGGTCTTGACCAGCTGCAGAGCGGGACGGATGGTGTCGGCGGTGGAGTAGGTAGCGCCGCCCAGCAGGCAGTCTGCCTTGCCCATCTTCACCAGCATGGTGCCGAAGTAGTTGGACTTCTTCAGCAGTGCGGTGCACTCTTCAGCGGACTGCTTGCCCTTGCGCAGCTCCACCATGGTGCTGACCATCTCATCGAAACCGGCGTAGTTCTCCGGGTCGATGATCTCGGCAGCGGAAATATCAAAGTTACCGGCGGCGGCAGCAGCCTTGCACTCTGCCTCGTTGCCCACCATAACGACCTTCAGCACGCCCTCGGCCAGCAGCTTGCTTGCGGCCTCCAGAATGCGGGGGTCATTGCCCTCGGTGAACACGATCGTCTTGGGATTTGCCTTCAGCTGTGCTACCAGCGGTGCAAACATATCAGCCATTGTGATTACCTCCGAAAATGCTTTCCAAAATTTGCTCCCGTGTCTGTTGGACACAAGGATGCCTTTCTTCTTTATTCTAGCACAGACGGCAAAAAGTTCAAGACAAAATTGTGTTTTTGTGCTATATTTTAGGGGAGAAACCGCCATTTGATTTGTGAATAAAATATCATACTAGTTTTAAAGGATATTTTCCCCGCAAATATAAAAGAGCCCGTGTCGTTCACAGGCTCTATGGGCAGATGCTCCATCATGCAGTTTTCTTTACGAGGATGCTGTTCTCATACAGCTCGTGGGGCGCAACATCCTGCCCCTCCGGCCATTCGATACCCACGCCGCCGGGCAGCAGCTGCACCGCGTTGAAATAGCTTTCGTCTTTCAGCTGTCCGTACCACGGACCCGTTGCATAGGGCGCAACATCAAAGAGCTTCACCTCACCCGTTTCGTAGAACAGGCGAAGCTTCAAGGGGCTTATGGTCTCCACCTTGGTCAATTTTGGCTGTAACATAAGATCACTCCTTATTTCAAAGGGTCAATACGGAAGAACTGCTCACCATTGCTCAACAGCTTCCAATTCGCTTCCAGATCATCGTGGTGTATTACCACCCACGCTTCCAGCAGCTTCAGCTTGTTTTTCGGAAAGCCGCCTTCCAAGATCGTCCCATCCAGCGTCATCACGATCTCTTCCCCGGAATATTCCGCATGGATATGCGGCATATTGTGTTTTCCACCCTGCTCTCGGTACATTCTGACGATGATGCCATAAAATATGCTTAATACCGGCATTTTACCCGCTCCCTTCTTCAAGCTCATTTTATCATACGCAGGTGTTTTTTTCAAGAAACCAAGATAATCTCTTTTGGGTATTTGCCGTACTCTTGAATCTGTGTTATAGTTTACAATGTTGTAATTTGCAAATAAACCGCCAATCTGATTTTAAAGGAGATGTTCTCCATGGATATGGATACTTTAAAGGCCGAATGCCTTGCCTGTACCCGATGCGAGCTGTGCGCCACCCGGACGAACGTAGTGTTCGGGCAGGGCGTGCCGGACGCCGAGGTGTTGTTTGTGGGCGAGGGCCCCGGCCAGAGCGAGGACGAGCAGGGTCTGCCCTTTGTGGGGCGCAGCGGCCAGCTGCTGGACAAATACCTGTTTGCCATCGACCTTGACCGCAGCAAAAACTGCTATATTGCCAACATCGTCAAGTGCCGCCCGCCCCAGAACCGCGACCCCCTGCCCGCCGAGAGCGAAGCCTGTATGCCGTGGCTGCGGGAGCAGTTCCGGCTGCTGCAGCCCAAGATCGTGGTCTGCCTTGGGCGCATTGCCGCCCAGCGGATGATCCGGCAGGATTTTTCCGTCACCCGAGAGCATGGGCAGATCATAAATAAGGGCGGCATTTTGTTCATGGGCACCTTCCACCCCGCCGCCCTGCTGCGCCAACCCCAGAACAAGCCCGAAGCCTTTGCGGACTTTACCGTGCTGCGGGACACCATTGCCGCCGTGTGCGAGCATACCTATCATAAATAAGGACAGGAACCAACCGCGCCGCTTTTGCATACTGTAAAGCAAAAGAGAGGTGTTTTTGTATGGAAAGTTCCGTGCATCCTTCTGTGGATTTCTTTTTGGGCGCTACAACGCCCGCCGGGTTCAAGGGCTACTTTGCGCCGCTGCGCCGGGAACCCGGGATGCAGCTGGTGCTGCTCAAAAGCGGGCCGGGCTGCGGCAAATCTACCCTGATGAAGCGGCTGGCGCGCGCCGCACAGGACAAAGGCGAACCCATCCAGCGCATCCACTGCGCCAGCGACCCCGACAGTCTGGATGGCGTGGTGTTTCTGCGCCAGAAGCGTGCCATCATCGACGCCACCGCGCCCCATGTGGTGGAGCCGGAAGCCCCCGGCGCAGACGAGCGGGTGTTGAGTTTGTACCACACCATCGACGCCGATGCCCTGCACCCCCACAAGGACGAGGTGACTGCCCTGTTTGCCCGCAACCAGCTGCTGCGCAGCCGGGCAGCGCGGTATGTAGCCTCGGCGGGCAGCCTGCTGCTGGACAGCCGCCGCGCCGAAGCGTGCAGCGCAAACTTTGAGAAGGTGCGCCGCTACGTCAAGCGGCTGTGCACCCGCCTGTTGCCCCGCACTGAGGAGATGGGTTCTGAAGAGCTGCGGCTGCTCTCGGCCATCACGCCCAAGGGCGAGGTGTTCTATCAGGGCACAGTGCAGGCGCTGGCAGACAAATGCATCCTCTTCCGGGACGACTACGGGGCAGTCTCCCGCCTGCTGCTGGAGCTCATCCGCGCCGAGGCGCTGGCGCGGGGTTACCACATCATCACCTGCCCCTGTGCCATGCACCCGGAGGATAAAATTGACCACATTATCATCCCCTCCCTGCGGCTGGCGTTCCTGACCGACAACCGCTGGCATCCGGTGCGGCTGTCTGCGGCGCAGACCGTGCGGTGCAGCCGCTTTGTGGATAGGGAGAACCTTTCCGCCTGCCGGGCACGGCTGCGTTTCAACGAGCGCGCCGCCGCCGAGCTGCTGGAACAGGCCTGTGCCCTGATGGCACAGGCAAAAAGCTGCCACGATGAACTGGAGACCTACTACCGTACCGCCGTGGACTTTGTACAGGTAGATGCAGCAGCAGCCCAGTGCATGGAACTGTTCGGGGTAGGATAACGAAAAAACGGAGGTGAAACGCCTTGGCAAGCATCCATCTGCCCATCCGGCAGCTGGTGGAGTTTTTGCTGCGCACCGGCAGCATCGACAGCCGCTTTACCGGCTTTGACCGCGCCAACGAGGGCGCACGCATCCACCGCAAGCTGCAAAAGGCCGCCGGGGAGGGCTATCAGGCCGAGGTATTCCTCAGCGCGGAGCGGGAAGCCTGCGGCATCGCCTTTACGCTGGAGGGCCGGGCAGACGGCATTTTCACCGACGAAAACGGCACTGTGACCATTGACGAGATCAAGACCACCACTGTGCCTTATGAGGAGATCACCGAGGAACTGAACCCCTGCCACTGGGCGCAGGGCATGGTATATGCCGCCATATTCAGCAGTCAGCAGGGGCTGGATGCGCTTGCCGTGCGGTTGACCTATTATCAGGTCGATACCGACCAGATTCAGCGCTTTACCCGGCAGTTCTCCCGGCAGCAGCTGGAGCAGTTTTTGCAGCAGCTTTTAACGCAGTACGCCCCGTGGGCGCAGCGGCAGCTGGACTGGGACACCCGGCGCAGCCAGAGCCTTGCGGCGCTGCAATTCCCCTTTGCGGAGTACCGCCCCGGGCAGCGGGCGCTGGCGGGCGAGGTGTACCGCGCCTGCCGCGCCGGAAAAAGCGCCGACCGCAAGGGCGGCACCCGCGTTTTTTGTCAGGCGCCCACCGGCATCGGCAAGACCATGAGCGCCCTCTTCCCTGCCCTAAAGGCCATGGGCGAGGGCTGCGGCGCAAAACTATTCTACCTGACCGCCCGCAACACCACCCAAGCCGCCGCCGAGGACGCAGTGGCGCGGCTGCATACCGCCCAGCCCGGTCTCGCCCTGCGCAGTGTGACCCTGACCGCCAAGGAAAAGGCTTGTCTGCACCCGGACGCCGAAGGGCACCCCGCCTGCCTGCCGGAGGTGTGTCCCTTTGCCAACGGCTACTACGACCGCCGCAAGGATGCGCTGGCGGCTCTGCTGGATGGCAGCGGCAGTTTCAGCCGCGCCGCGCTGGCGGACACCGCCCGGCAGTTCTCAGTGTGTCCCTTTGAGCTGGGGCTGGATCTGAGCGAGTGGTGTGATGTGGTCATCGGGGACTACAACTATCTGTTTGACCCGGTGGTGCACCTCAAGCGCTTTTTTGATGCCGCCGGGGACTGGCTGTTCCTCATTGACGAGGCGCACAACCTGCCGGACAGAGCCCGCGCCATGTACTCGGCGCAGTTTGCCAAAAGCAGCCTGACCGAAGCAAAGCGGGCGCTGGGCAAGGGCAAAAGCAGCCTGAAAACCGCGCTGACCAAGGCGGATAAAGTCTTTCTGGCGGCACGCAAAGCCTGCGCACAGGCTGCGCCCCGCATAGGTGCAGAGCCCGCCGGGGAGACCGAGCCTACGCAGGTGAGCCTGCTGCCTGTCGAGACCGTCCCGGATTTCGCCTTACCGCAGCCGCTGTATGCCCGGGACGGCACCGTGTTTTTGCAGCAGCTGCCTGCCGCTTTGCCCGCTGCCCTGCGGGCGGTGCACACTCCTTTGCAGGACTGGCTGGAACAAAACCCCGAGGACCCCGCCCATGCGCAACTGCTGGAACTCTACTTTGCCTTGCAGGATATCGCCCGCGCGGCCGACCGGTACGACAGCCATTTTGTCACCCAGCTAACCGCCCGGGGCAGCGAGCTGGAGCTGCATCTGCTCTGCTTAGACCCCGCGCCCTTTGTGGACGCCAGTCTGGCGGCAGGGCGCAGCGCGGCGCTGTTCAGTGCCACATTGACCCCGCCCGCTTTCTACCGCAACGTGCTGGGCTGCGCCGATGCCCGGGCGGTGGCGCTGCCCAGCCCTTTCCCGCCGGAAAATCTGGGGCTGTTCTGCCTGCCGGGCATCTCCACCCGCTACCGCCAGCGGGAAGCCAGTGTGCCCGCCGTAGCCAATGCGCTGGCGGCGCTGGCAAAGGGCAAGACCGGCAACTATCTAGCGTTTTTCCCCAGCTACGCCTATTTGCAGCAGGTGTACGAGGCCTTTGCCGCCCGCTGGCCGGATATCTCCACCCTTGTGCAGCAGCGCAGCTTGGACGATGCCGGGCGCGCGGAGTTTCTGGCACAGTTTGTGCCCCGTCCCGCAGAGACGCTGCTGGGCTTTGCCGTGATGGGCGGCATCTTTGGCGAAGGGGTAGACCTTGTGGGCGACCGGCTCATCGGCTGCGCCATCGTGGGGGTGGGTCTGCCGCAGGTGAACCCCCGGCAGGAGATGCTGCGCCGGTATTACGAGGAGCAGTCCGGCTGCGGCTTCGACTACGCCTACCGCTACCCGGGCATGAACAAGGTGCTGCAAGCCGCCGGGCGGGTGGTGCGCACCCCGCAGGACAAGGGTGTGGTACTGCTTTTGGACGACCGCTTTGCGCAGCCCGACACCGCCCGTCTGTTCCCGCCGCACTGGCAGCACATCCAGTATCTGCCCGGTACCGCCGCGCTGGAAACGGCACTGGCAGCGTTCTGGGATGTATAAAACCGCAAAAGGAGTTGTTGCATCATGCGCAACAACTCCTTTTGCTATAACCTTAATACTCCACGCCCTTCCGTGCGGCAATGCCCTTCTGGTAGGGGTGGCGGCGGCAGCACATCTCGGTAAGGTAATCTGCGGCATCCAGCATCCACCCGGGGGCTGCGTGGGCGGTCAGGACGCATTCCTGCCCGGCGGGGCGGTGCAGCACTGCCTGCTGCAACAAGGCTTTATCCACCATGTCCAATTCCCACGCGCTGCCGGCTTCGTCCAGCACCAGCATATCACAGGGCTGCGCCAGCGCCGCCGCAAGGTTTTGGTTCTGCAAAGCGCGGGTAGCAGCCTTTTCGGCTTCGTTCATCTGAAAGACGAATTTCTGCCCGGCCTTGCCCCGGTAGACGGTGGCGCCCAGCTGTTCCAAAAGCGGAATCTCCCCGCTCTGCCCGCCCTTTAAAAATTGCACGATGACCACACGTTTTCCGCTGCCCAGCGCCCGCAGGGCAAGCCCCATGGCGGCTGTGGTCTTGCCCTTACCATCGCCGTAATACAGATGCAAAAGGCCTAAGCTTTCCATCGTTTTTCTCCTTTTTCCGGCTCTTCCGGTTTTGTAACAAAAGGCATCCGCAGCAGAACGGCTGCGGATGCCTTGTTATTTACACGTTGCTTTTACTGGTACAGCGGGAACTCCCGGGTCAGGCGCAGAACGCGGGCGCTGATCTCGTCTTTCTTTTCCTCATAGTGCCAGATGCAGTCTGCAATGCAGTCCGCGATCACCTGCATCTCGGCTGCACCCATGCCGCGGGTGGTGACAGCCGGGGTGCCCAGACGCACGCCGGAGGTCACAAAGGGGCTGCGGGTCTCGCCGGGGACGGTGTTCTTGTTGGCGGTGATATGCACACTGTCCAGACGCTGCTCCAAGTCCTTGCCGGTGCACTCCTCGTCCCGCAGGTCAATGAGCATCAGGTGGTTGTCGGTGCCGCCGGATACCAGCTTGACCCCGCGCTGCTGCAAAGCCGTAGCCAGCGCCTGTGCATTTTCCACGATCTTGCGGGCATATTCCTTGAACTCCGGCTTCAGTGCCTCGCCAAAGCAGACAGCCTTGGCTGCAATCACGTGCTCCAGCGGCCCGCCCTGCGTGCCGGGGAACACTGCTGAGTTGATGCGCTTGGCAATGATGGGGTTGTTGGTCAAAATCAGGCCGCCGCGGGGTCCGCGCAGGGTCTTGTGGGTGGTGGTGGTCACCACATCGGCGTAGGGTACGGGGCTCTGGTGCTGGCCGCCCGCCACCAGACCGGCAATGTGCGCCATATCCACCATCAGATATGCGCCGTAGCCGTGGGCAATCTCGGCCAGCTTTTCAAAGTCGATGGCGCGGGGGTAGGCAGAAGCGCCCGCCACCAGCATCTTGGGGCGCACCTTGCGCACCTGCTTTTCCAGCTCGGCGTAGTCGATCACGCCGTCTGCGCCGACGCCGTAGGAGATGAAGTGGTAGTTTTTACCGGACATATTCACCGGAGAACCATGGGTCAGATGACCGCCCTGCGAAAGGTCCATGCCCATAACGGTATCGCCCAGCTCCAGCAGGGCAAAATACACGGCAAGGTTGGCCTGTGCGCCGGAATGGGGCTGGACGTTGGCGTACTTTGCCCCGAACAGCTGGCAGGCACGCTGGATGGCAATATTCTCCACCTCGTCCACATAGACGCAGCCGCCGTAGTAGCGTTTGCCGGGCAGACCCTCGGCGTACTTGTTGGTCAGCACGCTGCCCATGGCTGCCATCACGGCGGGCGAAACGATGTTCTCGCTGGCGATCAGCTCAATGTTCTCGCGCTGACGGGTCAGCTCCCGCTCCATGGCTGCGCCCAGTTCCGGGTCGGCTGCATTGACCATGCCGATGGTGTCCATCATATCCTTGTACATTTCACTTGCCCCTCTCCACAAAATGTTGCAGGTTCTCTCAGCGCAGCGCCCGCGCGGCGTTTGCTGCTGTAACATAATCATAGCAGAAAGCGGCGGCGGCTTCAATCCTCTTTTCGCCAAAAGGCTTGCTTTTTTTGTCTGAAGTGTTTATTATGTTTGTATAAAAATGCGCTGTCGATTTTGTATATTTTTCAAGTTTCTTCCCCCACAGGTGAAGCGAGGTGTTTTGTATGACCATTGCCGAGGAAAAACAGGCGCAGCGTACCGCTGGCCGTGCCGCCCGCAAGGCGCTGGATGCGCCGCAGCGCGCCGCCGCCAACGCGGCGCTGTGCCGCCGGGTGCTGGAACTGGACGTCTACCGCACTGCCCATACCCTTTTGCTCTACGCAGCCTTTGGGGGCGAAGCCGACCTTGCCGCCGTGGCTGCCGAAGCTGTCCGACAGGGTAAGACGGTAGCCTACCCGGTGTGCGGCGAAGGCTTTACCCTTACCGCAGCCGTGCCGGGCGCGGACGGCTGGGTGGTGGGACAGTACGGCATCCGCACGCCGGTGCCGGAGCGCTCCACCCTTTTGCAGCCGGAGCAGCTGGATCTGGTGCTGGTGCCCTGCACCGCCTTTGACGCAGACTGCCGCCGGGTGGGCATGGGCATGGGCTACTACGACCGCTACCTGCCCCTCTGCACCCGGGCGGTGAAGATCGGCATCGCATTGGAAGCTCAGCGCGTCCCCCGCGCCGCCGTGGACGCCCACGACCAGCGGCTGGACGCCTTTGTAACAGAGAGGGGTATCTACACATGGAAATGAACGATCTAAGCTGCGCACAGTTTCTGGCGCAGCTTGCCAGCAAAGCGCCCACGCCGGGCGGCGGCGGCACTGCCGCGCTGGTAGGCGCTGCCGGTGTGGCGCTGGGCAACATGGTGGGTTGCCTGACCACCGGCAAAAAGAAGTACGCCGCCGTGGAAGCGGAGATCCAGGCACTGAACGCCCGGGCTGAAGCCCTGCGGCTGGATCTGGAAGCGCTGGTACAGGCCGATGCTGATGCTTTTGCGCCGCTGGCTGCGGCCTACGGCCTGCCCAAGGACACCCCGGAGCAGGCCGCGCACAAGACTTCTGTGCTGGAAGCCGCACTGGACGGTGCAAGCGCCGTGCCGTTGCAGATCATGGAAAAGTGCGCCGAGGGCATCGCGCTGGCTGAGCAGTATGCCGCCAAAGGCAGCGTGCTGGCGGTGTCGGACGCAGGCTGCGCCGCCGTGCTGTGCAAGGCCGCCCTGCAGGCCGCAAGCCTGAATGTGTTCATCAATACAAAACTGATGGCAGACCACGCCCGCGCCGCCGCGCTGGACGCCCGGGCAGATGCATTGCTTGCAGAGTTTGTGCCCCGGGCAGACGAAGTATTCAACGCCGTCAGCGGGAAACTCCGCAATAAATAACATCATAAATGAGGGAAAGTATATGGCAACGATTTTAAAGGGCGCGCCGGTCGTGGCCGCCATGAACGAGCGCAACGCTTTGCTCTGCGAGCAGTTGAAAGCCAAAGGCATCACCCCCACGCTGGCCGTGGTGCGGGTGGGTGAGCGGGAGGACGACCTCTCCTACGAGCGGGGCGTAACGACCCGCTGCGGCAAGGTGGGCGTCGCAGTCCGGCAGTTCGTGCTGCCCGCCGACGCCACACAGGAGCAGCTGCTCCGGGTACTGGACGAGGTGAACACAGACGATGGCATCCACGGCTGTCTGCTGTTCCGCCCGCTGCCCAAGCAGTTCGATGACCGCACCGTCCGCGCCGCCCTGCGCCCGGAGAAGGACATCGATGGCATTACGGACGCTTCGCTGGCTGGGGTGTTCACGAATACCGATTTGGGCTACGCCCCCTGCACCGCGCAGGCCTGCATGGAAATTTTGAAGTATTACAACGTCCCCCTTTCCGGCAAGCGTGCCGTGGTGGTGGGGCGCAGCCTTGTGGTGGGCAAGCCCGCCGCTATGATGCTGGACCGGGAAAACGCCACCGTGACCCTGTGCAACTCCCGCACCCGGAACCTGCCGGAGGTGTGCAAGCAGGCCGACATCGTGGTAGTCGCCATGGGCAAAATGGCCGCTGTGGGCGCAGACTGCCTGCGGGCAGGCCAGACGGTCGTGGACGTGGGCATCCATGTGAACGAGGAAGGCAAACTCTGCGGCGACGTGCAGTTTACCGCCGCAGAGCCGGTGGTGGACGCCATCACCCCCGTACCCGGCGGCGTGGGCACCGTAACCACCTCGGTGCTGGTAGGCCATGTGGTGCAGGCGGCGTGCAAAAAGGCAGGGGTGGAATGCTGAGAAAATTATTTTAAGATAGAGCAAGCCCGGAAAGTCCGCAGACTTTCCGGGCTTGTATTTTTACGGGCGGAATTGTAACGGGTATCAGCCCCGCACAAGGAGCAGCAGCAGAGCCGAGGCCACACACTGCAGGATGAGCCAGCGGGCTACCACCTGCTCATCGCTCCAGCCCTTGCGCTTGCGCACATGGTCGTGGAGCGGGGTCAGGGTGTTTTTCAAGATCCAGATGTGCAGAAAACGCTTCAGGCTAATCTTCAAAATGCCCAAGCTGCCGTCTGCGATGAACACAATGGCGGCAAGCAAAAAGGCAAACGGATGACCGCACTTGAGGGACAGCATGGCGATGAAAAAGCCCATGGCGCGGCTGCCGGCATCGCCCATCAACAGACTGGAGGGCTTGGCGTTGAGCCACAGGTAGGCCAGCAGCGCACCAATGAACACCACACCGGCGGTGGCGTAGGTGCCCAGCTCAGTCTTATAAGCCAGCAGGTAGGTGCCAATGGTCACCACCGCCAGACTGGCGGAAAGGCCGTCCACACCGTCGGTACAGTTGACCACGTTGATGCTTGCCCAGATAAGGATGACGATGAGCAGCAGGTACACCGCATAGGGCAGCGTAAAACTCCACTGCAAAAAGTGCACCCCGCAGCCGTTGAAGTTCAGGTAGGTGACGCCCGCCAGCACCGCAATGACAAAATCGATGATGCCTTTTTTGTACTCATTCCAGGCAGTTTCGGCGGCATCGTCCAGATAACCGGAGAGCATGGAGGCGATCAACAGCACATTGTACACCACATACTCGGTGGTGAAGGGCAGGAACGCCAGCGACACCAGCGCGATGCACAGCACAAAGATCAACCCGGAGCCTCGCGCCTTGCCCTTGGAAAGTTCGCCGTTCACCGCAAAGGCGCGGCCATGGTCGTGGGGCAGTTTATCGCGGAAAATGGAATCTGTCAGGGCGGTCAGGACAAATGCCAGTAAAAACGCCATGGCATCCACGCCCCGCTGCCCGATGACAGAGGTAAGCATTTGGATCATAATATAACATTCCTCTTTCTTTCTGTATAGTACGTTGTGAGTGTATCACGCCCTTGCCCAAAAATCAATCCCGGCGGCAAAATTCGCTGCGGATTGACTTTTCTCCTGCGGCTCTTTATAATAATGTATTAGTCTGTAGTTTTCACTCACAACGCAGGAGGTTCCATGTCCATTACACTTGAGCAGCTCTCTGCCCGGATGCGGCAGGGCGAGCAGGTGCCACTGCGCCACACCGCACAGGTGGCGCTGACGCTGAGCATCCCTTCCATTTTGCAGCAGATCGTGGTCACCGCCATGGAGTACATCGATGCAGCCATGGTGGGACATATCGGTGCCGCCGCAACAGCCTCCATTGGCATCGTCAGTTCCAGCACATGGCTGCTGCACGGGATGCTGGCGGGGCTGTGCATGGCGTTTTCCATTCAGGTGGCGCAGTATCTGGGCGCAGACCGCCAGCAGGACGCCCGGGGCGTTTTGCGGCAGTCCATGCTGTTCAATCTGGCGGTGGGTCTTGCCGCAGCGGCCTTCGGTGTGGGCATCAGCCGGTTCCTGCCCGGGTGGCTGGGCGCAGACACAGCATTGCAGACAAACGCTTCGGCCTATTTTGCCATCTGGTCGGCTTCCCTGCCCTTTATCATGGCCATGGGCACCTACGCCGCCATGCTGCGCTCCACCGGTGATGCGCTGACCCCGGGCCTTATTAGTGTGTTCACCTGCGTGCTGGACATCATCTTCAACTTTTTCCTCATCAACCCCACCCGGGAGATGACGGTATTCGGCCAGAACCTCACGGTCTGGGGTCTGGGCTGGGGCGTGCCGGGCGCGGCGCTGGGTACAGCCCTTGCCAACGCCGTAGGCGGCACGCTGGCGCTTGGCGTTCTGCTGCTGCGGGATGGCCCGCTGTGCATCCGCAAGCCCGGCTCGTGGCACATTACCCGCGCCTGCCTGCATAACGTATGGAAGGTGGGCGCACCGCTGGCGGCAGAGCGCGCTGCCCTGTCCTCGGCACAGGTGCTGCTGGTGCGCATCGTGTCCGGGCTGGGCACTACCGCCATTGCCGCCAACAGTCTGGGGGTCAGCGCCGAGAGCCTGTGCTACATGGCGGGCTACGGCATTCAGGATGCCGCTCTTGCGCTGGTGGGACAGGCCGTTGGCGCGAACCGCCGGGACATGGCCAAACGCTTTGCATGGCTGTGCACCGCCATGGGCATGGGCATCATGGCACTGACCGGCGTGGGGCTGTATGTGTTTGCCCCGCAGCTGATGGGCATTTTTACCGCCGATGCCGCCGTTATTGCGCTGGGCGCACGGGTGCTGCGCATCGAAGCCTTTGCCGAGCCGATGTTCGGGGCAAGCATCGTGGCCAGCGGCTCCATGCAGGGCGCGGGCGACAGCACCGGCTGCTTTATCCTGAACCTTGTCAGTATGTGGGGCGTGCGGCTGACCTTGGCAGTCCTGCTTGCTCCCCGCTTTGGGCTGGTGGGCGTATGGGTAGCCATGTGCGCCGAGCTTTGCACCCGCGGCGCACTGTTTTTGCTGCGCATGGCGCGGGGCAAATGGCTGGATAAGGGCGCGCTGGCGTAAATCAACCGTTGGGCGGGAAGCTTCCTCCTCGGACACGACTCGGGCCATTCCATCGCCCGCCCTACCGCCTGCGGCGGCAGGGGCCCACCCCAGCGGACGGTCCTCGGAGAAACTTCCCGCCTAACGGCTGTCTATACAATCAAAAAAGCCGAAACAACCTTGCAGTTGCTTCGGCTTTTTCTATGCCTAAAGAACTAAGAAAAATCACTTGCGGCCGTGCAGGATGGGAGACAGGGGCTTATAGATCAGCAGGCACAGCACGGCGTCCAGCAGACCCTTGACCAGCGTGAAGGGCATATTGAAGATTACAAGGCACTTGATCAGGCTGTCGGCAGAGGGCAGGATAGCCTGATACATCCCCAGAATGGCTTCCAGCGGCATGTGGTAGAACTGTACATAGGCCGGATAGGTGATGAAGTAGTTGGAGGGCACGCTGAACACCGCCATAACGGCTGCACCGGCAATAGCGCCCAGAATAGCGGTCTTGCGGCTCTTATGGCGCTTATAGACAAAGCCCGCCACAGCAGAGAACACCGCGCCCAGCATAAAGTTGCACAGCTCGCCCACGCAGGCAGTAGAGGTGCCCTTGATGATGATGTGCAGCAGGTTCTTCATAAAGCTGATGACCACGCCGTACACCGGGCCCAGTGCAAAGGCACCCAGCAGGGCGGGCAGGTCGGAGAAGTCCATCTTGACGAAGGACGGGATGAGCATCGGCAGCGGGAACTCGATGAACATCAAGATAAAGGCGACCGCGCTAAGCATGGCTGCAACGGTCAGGTTGTGGGTGGTATTCTTTTTCATGGTAGTTGTCCTCCCCGGGGTGTACTCCCCGTTCAAATTTGTTCGGAAAGCCCTTTTCGCGCTGGATCGAACCGGAAAGACAAACCAAAAAGCGCCCTGCTGCAACCAAAAAACTGCAACAGGGCGCACAGACGCAATTTGCCTGCCGTTTCTTGCATCCGGACTATACCGTTGGTCCCGGAGTTGCACCGGGTCAGCACCCTTGCGGGTGGTCGCGGACTTTACCGCCAGTGGGGAATTGCACCCCGCCCTGAAACGAACTTTCTGACCAAGAGTATAGCGCGGCAGGGCGGCGCTGTCAAGCCCCCTTTTTGAAAAGTTTGCACATTTTTTATCAAAGTCAGTTTTCATTTTTCTTTCCTTGCTCCGGGCGGCAGAGTATGCTATCATAATATCCGTTGTGAAAAAACACAGGAGGTTTTCCATGATTTTCTCGATCCGTAACCTTGGCTTCGAGCTTGGCTCGCTGTTGCTGGAGGGCTGGGCGGCCTTTGCCGCCCGCGTGGTGTGCGCGGCGCTGCTGCTGGTGCTTGGCTGGCTGGCGCGGCAGCTGTTGTCCCGCAAGGTGTGCCCTGCCCTGCTGCGCCGCAGCTGGCGGCTGGCAGGTACGCCCATTCTGCTGCGCAGCTTTGCCGTGCCGGTGCAGCGGCTCACCCTTGCGGCGTTCATCTATGCCGCAGCGACCAGCCTGCCATGGGCCATTCCCGGCGTAAGTAAATTTCTGCTCACAGTCTTTGAGCTGGCCGCCACCTTTTTTGTGTGTCAGGGACTGTACGCCGCCGCCGACCTTACCGACCTTTTGCTGGCAAACTGCGGCGAGGAGGTACGCGCCAACCGCACCCTGACCACCCTGCTGAACAAGGTGTACAAAGTTCTCATCGTGGTTCTGGGCATTATGACCATGGCGCAGGAGACCGGCCTGCCGGTGGGCAGCATCGTAGCCAGTGCGGGTCTTGTCGGTCTGACTATCTCTCTGGCGGCGCAGGACAGCGCCAAAAACCTGTTCAGCGGGCTGGTCATCCTGCTGGACCGGCCCTTTTCCATCGGTGACTGGATCTCCGTGGGTGATGTTTCCGGCGAGGTTGTGGACATCAACTTCCGCTCCACCAAGGTCCGCGCACTGGACAACTCGGTGTACATCCTGACCAACAGCACGGTCAGCTCTGCCACCATCAACAACGGTACTTTGCGTAACAAGCGGCTGTACCGCTTCACCCTCGGGGTCACCTACGACACCACCCGTCCCCAACTGGAACAGCTGATGATCGACCTGACCGCCATGCTCAAGGCCAGCCCCTACACCTACGAGGACTCGGTGCTGGTGGAGCTGAGCGGCTTTGGGGCTTCCAGCATCGACCTGCTGGTGTCTGCCTATCTGCGCACCGCCGACATGACCCGCTTTTTGCAGATGCAGAACGATTTGAATCTCGACCTGATGGACGTGATGCAGAAAAACGGTGTGGACTTCGCCTTTCCCTCCACCACCGTGTATCTGGAAAAGACCAGCGAAAACTAAAAGACGATCCAGAATGGCCGCCGCATACGCTTTGGCCATTTTCAGCGGAATTCTATTTCTATTTTATGTTTGCCGCGGCTTGTAGGCCGCGGCAAACGCATTTTTACGGATCAAATCAAAGAAACGCCTGTTTTGTTGTAAAAAGCAGGCACTTTTGCCCTATGATTTCCCATCCGGTCATGTTATTCTTATAGCGCACCCGCATACACTGCGGGACACGCCATCAAATCATCTGTGGAGGAACTTTTCCTATGACACAGCTTTTGCTGCCAATTATTTACCTGGCCTTTATCAGCCTTGGCCTGCCGGATTCTCTGCTGGGGTCCGCATGGCCCACCATGTACCCCCAGCTGGGCGTTCCCTTTTCCTATGCGGGCATCCTGTCCATGATCATCTCGCTGGGCACCATCGTTTCCAGCCTGAACAGCGACCGGCTCACCCGGGCGCTGGGCACGGGCAGAGTGACCGCCCTCAGCGTGGGCATGACCGCTGCGGCGCTGTTCGGTTTCTCGGTCTCCGGCCAGTTCTGGATGCTCTGTCTGTGGGCTGTCCCCTACGGTCTGGGTGCGGGCAGCGTGGATGCCGCCCTGAACAACTACGTTGCCCTGCATTACGAAAGCCGCCACATGAGCTGGCTGCACTGTATGTGGGGCGTGGGCACTACCATCGGCCCTGTGGTGATGGGCGCAGCGCTTTCCGGCGGGCTGAGCTGGAACAGCGGCTACCGGTACATCGCCCTGTTCCAGATCGCACTGACTGCCGTGCTTTTTTGCAGCCTGCCCCTGTGGCATAAACGCCCCGACGCCGCCCCGGACGGCACCGCGCCCAAGGCGCTGACCCTGCCGCAGGTGTTCGCGCTGCCGGGCGCGAAGGAAGTGATGCTTTGCTTCTTCTGCTACTGTGCGCTGGAGACCACCGCCGGGCTCTGGGCAAGCAGCTACCTGACCCTTGTGCGGCAGGTGCCCGCCCAGACGGCTGCCAGCTTTGCCAGCCTGTTCTATATCGGCATCACAGTGGGGCGGGGCGTCTGCGGCTTTCTGACCTTAAAGCTGAGCGACGACCAGATGATTCGTCTGGGGTTTGCGGTGCTGGGCGTGGGCATTGCCGCCCTGCTGCTGCCCGGGGCGCAGGTCTTTGCGCTGGCAGGGCTTGTGCTGGTAGGGCTGGGCTGTGCGCCCATCTACCCCAGCATCATCCACGCCACCCCGGCGCACTTCGGCGTACAAAATTCTCAGGCCGTCATCGGCATCCAGATGAGCAGCGCCTATGTGGGCAATCTTGCCATGCCGCCGCTGTTCGGTCTGCTGGCCAACAGCATCACCCCGGCGCTATTCCCCTTCTATCTGCTGGTATTTCTGGTGCTGATGGCGCTGATGCACCGGCAGCTGGTGCGCAAAACGGCGCACGCATAACATCATTCTGTTCTATCACGCAAAAAAAGCATCTGCAAAGGCCGCTCCTGAATGTTTCAGGATCGCAGCGATTGCAGATGCTTTTATTTTCAGTTTTTCTTACAGAATGCGGGCGCTGATGGCGTTTGCCACCTGAAACAGGTCTTTCTGCCCGACAAAGCCGAACTTCGCTTCGTGGCCGTCCGCAAAGCAGACCGTCAGCTGGGACGCCTGCAGCGGGTCGCCAAAGCCCGCCGTCTGGATGCCGTAGTGCAGCACCTTGCGGTAGGGCAGCACAAAAAGCTGCTGCCGCGTGCCCGTGACCCCCTGCATATCCACCATGATGATGCGGTGGCTGGTGAACACCACCTGATCGCGCACCGTCTTGTAAGCGCCCACGATCTGCTCGCCCTCCAGCAGCAGGGCGTTGATATTTTTGCAGATATCCTTTTCCTGCAGGCGAATAAGATTCTCCATCGGTTTATCGCGGAATTCCATAGCAGCGTTCCCCTTTCAGCGTTTTGATGGCTCTATTGTAGCATTTCCGCCGCCGGTTGGCAAGATGGCTGCCCGGACAAAAAGAAAAGACCCGAACCGTTCAAGGTTCAGGTCTTGTGGAGCGGGTAATGGGAATCGAACCCACCTCCTCAGCTTGGAAGGCTGATATACTAGCCGATGTACTATACCCGCAATTGCAGAAAGAATTATACCATAACTTTGTGCAATTGTCCAGTATGAATTTAGCGGTTGCAAATCTGTAAACGCTTTGCAGTCTGTCCCCTGTGAGCGGGACGATTTGAAATGGTCTCAGCTTCGCTCTGACCCTATTCCGTGGAAAGGTTCTTTATAATTTTGCGTTTGTCGCACTCTGCGGAGTGCTCAAAACGCATTTTTCACCGGAGGGGCTGCGACCGGGAGCGGCATTTGCACATCTTGCCGTCCTCGCCCTCTCAGTCTTTGCTTCGCAAATCCAGCTCTCCCAAAGGGAGAGCCAAGAGCACTGCCGGAAGCTTCCTCATTACACCTATTGCTTTCGCAATGGGCTTTACGGCTTGGCTCCCCCCTTGGGGGAGCTGGCGCGGGAGCCCTGAGAGGGCGTAACTGACGCGTCCGCAAACTTTGTACTTTAGCCGGAAACATCGCCGCTATGCCAAGGGTTCCCTCCCCGAGGGAGTTGTCACGGCGTAAGCCGTGACGGAGGGAGTTCAGCACGGCAGATACAAGAAAAGCACCGCACATTCCTGTGCGATGCTTTTTTCTGGTGGAGATTACCGGGATCGAACCGGTGACCTCTTGCATGCCATGCAAGCGCTCTCCCAGCTGAGCTAAACCCCCAGATGTCTGGTCCGTTGCCTGACGACATGGGTTATTATACCAGCCGGAGGGGCGCTTGTCAACGGTTTTTCACAAAAATCTATTCTCTTTTTTCAGCGGCGCAGTGCACACATAAGCTTTTGACGCAGCTGCGTTTTTCTTAGGCCGCTGTGCTGCAAAATGCTACCGCATCACCTATCCCATTTGTCGCACAGAGCGTTGATCTGGTCGGCAAATTTTGCCAGATCTTTATTTGCACCGCCCTCGTTGTGCTCGATGACCCGCAGCAGGCGCTTACCGGCGCTGAGCAGCCGCTGGAACACGGTAGCGGCGCGGTTTGCACCCTCGCCAGTTCTCTGCTCCACGCGGATCTTCGTGCCCTCCTGCAGGCAGACTGCGCCCTCGGCACCAATGGCCCACTGCGCGCCATTGTAGGGTGCACAGGCGGTAAAGCCCTGTTCGGTCAGGGTGTCCACAAAGCGGTTTTCCACCTCGTCCTCGCCGTGGATCACAAACACCCGCCGGGGCTTTTCCGTAAAGGCGTTCACCCAGCGCAGCAGACCGTCCTTGTCGGCGTGGCCGGACATGCCGGTCAGCTGGCAGATCTCGGCCTTCACTTCGATGGGCTCACCGAACAGCTTGACCAAATCCGTTCCTTCAATGAGAGTGCGTCCCAAGGTGCCCACCGCCTGAAAGCCCACGAAAAGGATGGTGCATTCCGGCCGCCACAGGTTGTGCTTGAGGTGGTGGCGGATGCGTCCGGCCTCGCACATGCCGCTGGCGGACAGGATGACCTTGGGCGTGCGGTCGGTGTTGATCATGCGGGAATCATCGCTGGTCACGCTGATGCGCAGCCCCGGCACATTGATGGGGTCGATGCCCTTTTCCAGCAGAGCGCGGGTCTGGGCGTCAAAGCAGTCGGGGTCTGTATCCCGGAAGATGCGGGTGGCCTCGGTGGCAAGCGGGCTGTCGATGTAGACCGGGAAGTTGCCGTGTCCTTTGACAAGGCCTTTTTCCTTGATCTCCCGCAAAAAATACAGCATTTCCTGCGTGCGGCCCACCGCAAAGCTGGGCACCACCACGTTGCCGCCCCGGTCAAAGGTGCGCTGCAAGATTTTTGCCAGCTCTGCCACATAGTCCGGCCGGGGGTCGTGGTTGCGGTCTCCGTAGGTGGACTCCATGAACACATAGTCCGCCTGCTGGATATAGGTGGGGTCTTTTATGATGGGCTGATTCAGATTGCCGATATCGCCGGAGAACACCAGCTTTGTGGTGGTGCTGCCCTCGGTGATCCACAGTTCGATGCTGGCAGAACCCAGCAGGTGCCCCACGTCCACGAACCGTGCCTCGATGCCCGGGGCAAGCTCGATACGCTTGCCGTACTCCACACCCCGGAACAGGCGGCAGGCGGCCTCGGCATCCTGCACGGTGTACATGGGCTCCACCGGCTCTGCGCCGGAGCGCTTGCCCTTGCGGTTTTTCCACTCGGCTTCAAACTCCTGAATATGCGCCGAGTCCCGCAGCATAATGCCGCACAGCTCCACCGTGGGGATGGTGGCGTAGATCCTGCCCCGGAAGCCGTTGTGCGCCAGCAGCGGCAAAAGACCGGTATGGTCGATATGGGCATGGGTGATGAGCACAAAGTCGATCTCGCCGGGGGCTACGGGCAGGGGCTGGTTTTCGTACACATTTTTACCCTGCTCCATGCCGTAGTCGATGAGAAACCGCTGCCCTGCCGCTTCCAGCATGGTGCAGCTGCCGGTCACCTCATGGTTCGCGCCTAAAAATGTCAGCTTCAATGCAAAACACCTCCGGTTCGTTTTATAGCTTTAGTATAGCATATTTTTAAGGTACACGCCGCACAAATCTGCGGGAAGTTTACGGGCATAATGCTGAATTGCAGAAAAAATTTTTATACAATCTTGACAAACCACCCTGTTCTGTTATAAACTTAGGATTGTATGACGTTCGTTCGTATTTTATAAGTCTTTTTAAATAGAGAGGTAGAAATTTATGGTTCGTAACGATTTGCGCAACGTTGCCATTATCGCTCACGTTGACCACGGCAAGACCACCCTGGTGGATGCCCTGTTGCGTCAGAGCGGCGCTTTCCGCGACAATCAGGCCGTGGCCGAGCGCGTGATGGACAGCGGCGATATCGAGCGTGAGCGCGGCATCACCATTCTGGCAAAGAACTGCTCCTGCACCTACAAGGGAGTTAAGATCAACATCGTCGATACCCCGGGCCACGCCGACTTTGGCGGCGAGGTGGAGCGCGTGCTGAAGATGGTCAACGGCGTGCTGCTGTTAGTGGACGCTGCCGAGGGCTGCATGCCCCAGACCCGCTTTGTGCTGCAGAAGGCTCTGCAGCAGAACCTGAGTCTGGTGGTCGCCATCAACAAGATCGACCGTCCCGATGCCCGCATCAAGGAAGTCATCGACGAGGTGCTGTACCTGCTGATGGATCTGGGTGCCACCGACGAGCAGCTGGAGTGCCCCATCCTGTTCTGCTGCGGCCGTGACGGCACCGCCAGCCTGGACCCGGATGTGCCGGGCACCGACCTGATCCCCCTGTTCGACACCCTGCTGAGCACCATCAAGCCGCCCGAGGGTGACCCTGAGGCTCCCTTCCAGATGCTGGTGTCCTCTGTGGACTACAACGACTTCGTGGGCCGCATCGGCATCGGCCGCATCCAGAACGGTGTTGCCAAGGTAGGCGAGGAAGTGGTCGTGTGCGACTGGCACAACCCCGACCTGAAGATGCGCGGCCGTCTGACCAAGCTGTACGACTTCCAGGCCAACGGCCGTCAGCCCTGCGACAACATCACCGCAGGCGACATCGTGGCCTTCTCCGGTCTGCCCGATGTGACCATCGGCAACACCCTGTGCAGCCCCTCCAATGTGGAGCCGCTGCCCTTCGTGAAGATCAACGACCCCACCGTGGAGATGACCTTCTCCGTCAATGACAGCCCGCTGGCCGGCCGTGAGGGCAAGTACGTCACCAGCCGCCAGATCCGCGACCGCCTGCAGAAGGAACTGCTGAAGGACGTGGCTCTGAAGGTGGAAGACTCCGCCACCACCGATTCCTTCCGCGTCATGGGCCGTGGTGAGATGCACCTGTCCATCCTGATCGAGACCATGCGCCGCGAAGGTTACGAGCTGCAGGTCTCTCCCCCGCACGTTCTGACCAAGGTCATCGACGGCAAGACCTACGAGCCCATGGAGCACGTTGTCATCGACGTTCCCACCCAGTATCAGGGTGCTGTGATGACCGGTCTGGGCCAGCGCAAAGCCGTCCTGCAGCAGATGGAGTCCCTGGGCACCGACCGTGTCCGCCTGGAGTTCCGGATGCCCAGCCGCGGCCTGTTCGGCTACCGCAACCAGTTCCTGACCGATACCCACGGCGAGGGCATCATCAATCAGATCTTTGACGGCTACGACGTCTGGGCTGGCATGATCGCCAACCGCTCCACCGGTTCTCTGGTCAGCTTTGAGACCGGCGAGGCCGTCACCTACGGTCTGTTCAACGCTCAGCAGCGCGGCACCCTGCTGGTGGGCCCCGGCGAGAAGGTGTACGAGGGCATGGTCATCGGCTACACCGCTTCCGGCGAGGATGTGGACGTGAACGTCTGCAAGACCAAGCACCTGACCAACACCCGTTCTTCCGGCTCCGACGACGCTCTGCGCCTGATCCCCATCAGCAAGCTGAGCCTGGAGGGCTGCCTGGAGTTCCTGGCACAGGACGAGCTGCTGGAGGTCACCCCGGAGAACCTGCGTATCCGCAAGCAGATCCTGAACCACGAGCAGCGCATGAAGGCCAAGAGCAAGCTGAAGTAATCTCAAAAAAGCATCCTTATTATAGTGGCGCAGAAGCACCTACGGGCGTTTCTGCGCTATTTTTTTCATGTTTAGCAAATCACCCCATGTTTTTTGCAAAAAAGGCTTGCAAAAGCGCGGTGACTGCGGTATAATATTTTTCGCAGTCACCGATATGCCTCTTTAGCTCAGTCGGTTAGAGCACCTGACTGTTAATCAGGGTGTCGCC
>ENA-UONY01000487-UONY01000487.1-human-gut-metagenome-genome-assembly--contig:-CS9-NODE-487-length-47872-cov-13.502917_pt1 | contig 47872 bp, 52 predicted proteins | sample MGYA00242465_ERZ724012 | MGnify/ENA metagenome assembly ERZ724012 | reverse complement strand
TGCTATACATAATTGATTTCTGTTCATAACGTCATTTATGTGTTGAAGTGCATAAGGAACATTCTCAACGATAACGGGCACGCCAAGCTCTGTTTTCAGGGCTTCGGCGAGATAGCGGCAGCCGAGGTCGGACGAACCGCCCGCGCTATAGCCGCACAGGAGCGTGATTGCCTTGGAGGGCCATGCAGAGCTGTCTTCTTTTCCGGTGGAGAGAGTCTGTGTGTCGCCGGAGGGATCAGATTTGCTGCACGCGACAAGGGTCAGAACCATTACGACGGTCAGCATCAGGGCTAATAACTTCTTCATTTCTTTTTCCTCTTTTTCTTTTTTATTTTTTCGGGGTTATGCCCTCCCCGAGGTTCACGCAATTCAGATGTTTTGTTAATTTTTTGCTAAGATACCGGTTTCGTTTACCGGTACACAATTTGCTGCGAATAAAATGGATGCCTTGCATCCATTTTATTTACCTTACTTTATAGGATTGTAGAAGCACGCAAGAATATCTCGCCATCAAGTGCAATCTCCCTCTCGCAGCTTCTCTGCTCACGCAGGGCTGTCATTAATTCTTCGCCCGCAGCAACGCCCATACGGTACATCGGCTGACAAATAGCGGATATCCCCGGAGTAACGAGCTCAGACCATCCCAGCGCGTCATAGCCGCAGACACCCAGTTCATCCGGTATCTTTACACCGTGCTTCGTGAGATGTGCAAGCGTGAGAAAAAGGGTATGCGTGTTGACGGCCATCAGCGCCTTGCGCTGTCCGGGGTAGGCGATTAGATAATCGTCCAGCGCCCGATGGATGCGATCCGCCTCCCGTCCGACCAGCACAACGGATTCCTGCGCAGTCATGCCGAAATACTCAGCCGCAAGGCGGGCAAATTCCTGACCCATTCGGCGTTTATGGAACGAATCCACATCCAGAAGGAACCTTGCCTTTTCAAAGCCCTGCTCATGAAGGTGCATCAGCATCGCCTGGATCAGCGGCTCATGCCGGACGTAGACGCAACCATGCTTCCAGTCCTCTACGCGGCGCATACAAAGCACCATGGGGATCCCACGGTCATACAGCGCCTGATACTTCTCCGCTTCATTGCGACAAGGTATAATAATGATACCGTCCACCTGCTGATTCAGGCACATCTGAATCGCTGAATCCTCCGCCGCAGGATCATCGTTGCTGCAACAGACAATCGTCGCATAACCACTGTGTTCAAGGACCTCCTGCATACCCATAACTGTTTTCGAGGCAACGTTGTGGCGCATCGTATTGACAACAATACCAATCAGCTTACTCTTCTTGGACTTGAGCGTGCGTGCAATGCCGCTCGGCACATAATCATATTTTTCGATAATCTTTGCAATCTCCGCACGTGTCGCCTCGGACATATAGCCGTAGTTGCCATTTAGATAGCGCGAGACCGTCGTCTTGGAAACGCCAGCTTCCTTTGCAATCGTCGAGATTGTTTTTTTTTCCGCCATGCCATTCCTCTTCTGTTTACCGATTTAGGAAACCGGTTTATGTATTTAAAATAAAGCAAAAGTGGATATCTGTCAATATGACATTTTAAAACAATAATGAATGACAGTTTTGGTGGAGTTGTACAGTCCCTTAACAAAATTTTGGCAGTTTAAATCAAGCTATTACTCCCTCTTGTTTTGGTAGCTCAGGCAATGAAGTGCCACATGTCAGCAGTTTACTACCCTAAATGGGACAAGTTGGACCTGCTGACAAAGCATCGCAAGAGCAGTCAGAGATATGATATAATGAAGAAGGTTCTGAAGTGATGGGACGCAGATTGCAATGCACATGGTGACCGTGAGAATTTAATGCCGCAGCAGCACTTTCTGTGGAAGTTGGAGGCAGCGTTGAACTTGTCTTTCGTGTACGAGGAAACGACATAGCTTTACAGATAGAATATATTCACACAAATGTTATCCCTGTTCAAACCGCCACGGCAGGCGCTGCTTACGATTTTGTGGATCTAGGGATCGACTTCTTTGTACGACTGAAGAAAACCGCTGTGCGGACAAACATACAGCTCGCATGGGAGAAACCGATCTCCAAAATATTTTGTTGAGTGGCAAACTATCGCTCACACGACGGGAGGTATCGGCTAATACAATAATTATATACTAGCAATTCATATTGCCGAAATCATAAATTAATACGTACAGGGGCACAATATATTGCCATCATTCCATCTTGACATATACGCTATATTGTGGTATATAAGAGTGGTAATTGAGTTTTGCACGATTTCCTTCTCGGAGGCGTAGGCCGTTTGGCCTATGTGCGGAGAGATCCGCCTGTGCACGTAGTTAGGTTTGTACATTGTGTAACGCTTATGGGGGGTTACTATGCCCTTTTGAGAAGCAGATTTGCTCTGTGTTTGTTTGGATTTTTGCCGAATGGCTTTGCTGCTGCTCGGCGTATTGGGAAGAGATGAGCGGGCTTTTTATGCCAGTTCATCTCTTTTTGTATCTGCAGACTATGGAAAAACTCCAACTATACAGCCATCATAGACTCTGCTACAATAGCCTTGTATCGGAGCTTCGCGGTGCACTGGGTGGGAAATATCTGCTCGCCGCGATGCTTCCTCAGGGCGAAGTAAGTGAGGGCGGAGTAAGTTAGGGAGGAACGGCGAAAACATAGGGTATAGTGCGTCCTATCGTTCCGAAAAGAACGTAGAATATTTAGAAGAACACTCAAATTAACAGGCGAAGAATGAATAAAGTGACAGGGCGTTTCTTCGTGCCCTGCCGAAGAAATAAAGAGACGAAGCAGCCATCCGGTCTGCCGCGTCTCTTTTTGCGTTTTTGTATGGAGCCTCGCTCGTTGGAGCAGCCGCCGGTCCTACCAGCCGGAGGCCACGAGGCCGCAGGAAGGTCAAGCAGTTAAAAGAAAGAACGGATTCCCCTCAAATCGGGGCGGTTTGAGGATACGGGAGAAAGCGCCTCACGAGACCGCGGCAAAGGTCTCACCCCTGCGCCCGGGCAGCGTGCCCGAACCGGCCCCGCAGGAACCGCACACCCCCGATCCGCAGCCGGTGCGGATCAAAGAACACCGGCAGCTGCTTCCGATTTGTCAGCAGCTGCAGCCGAGTTCAGCGGCCTGGTGTTCACCGCCGCCATCGCAGATGGCAGGGCGCACGCCCCACGCGGTATCGTACTGACCGAGGCAAAAGTAAAAAGAGACAGGTTTCGGGCCGCATCGCAAAACGGTAGACGCCGCAAGGCCTTTTCACCGTTCAAGGACCTCCATTCCGCGGAAAGGAAGCGGAAACGGACACCTTTGCCAACGGGTGAAGTGCGCCCATCTGAACACGATAACGACTTCTAAGGAGATCTACATATATGGCTACTATTCAAAGCAAAGGGATATTCCTCTCCCTTGTCGCCCAGTTGGACAAGCTGGCACGGCACAATCGACAAGGCAGCTTTCGTACCAAGGAGCGCTACTACGAAGCGTGCAAACGATTCTGCGCTTACCTCGCCGCAGAGTACCATCTGCAAAAGCTGGAGAACATCAGCGGCAAGCATCTGGTGAGCTATGTGCTGTACCTACAGGACAATGGCAAGTCTGCCAGTACCGTGAAAACCGACCTTGCTGCCATTCGTTTCTTCCACGATAAGATGTCCCACCCAAAGTATACGCTGCCAACGAACAGCGAGTTAGGCGTCGAGTTGGAGCGCCGCCGGTTCGGGCAGCTCGACCGGACATGGAGTGGGCCGGAGTTCAACCGTCTGCTCGGCAAGGCAATGGCGGAAAACCGTGATGACTTCATTCTTGCCCTCTACCTTGGGCGCTATGCAGGATTTCGTATTCACGAGTGCTTCCGCATAGACACAGCGGCAGCGGAACGGGCATTGCGAGAAAACGCCCTCACCGTGAAAGGCAAGGGCGGCAAGGTGCGCACCGTCCCCATTGAGGACGAGCGTATTCTCATGATGCTCCGTAAGCTCTTGGCGCAAACCGAGCGTGGACACAAGCTGCTGGTGCCAGACGGTATGCCTACCGACCGCGCCATCAACGCTCTAGAGTTGTTCATATACCGCTACCGCAATGAGGTCAGCGACGAGGGTTCTGACCGCCGTCTGACCTTCCACGGGCTTCGGCACACCTATGCCGCGGAGCAGTATGCAAAGCTGACGGAGGACGGCATGAGCGCCATTGACACGCACTATGCGGTCTCGCGACTGCTCGGCCACGAGCGCGCCGATGTGACAGATATCTACCTCGCGTCGGTCAGAAAGCGGGGCCGCGATGGAGAATAAGTACCGCTCTATTGACGATCTGCCCGTGACGCTGCGCGTGGAGGAGCTGATGCCAATTCTCGGCATTGGGCGCAACACAGCCTATGAGCTGGTCCGCAGCGGCAGGCTCCGCAGCATCCGCGTCGGCCGGCAGGTGCGTATCCCTAAGAACGCGCTGATCGAGTTCTTGGAGAATACTGAGAAATAGAGACCTATGTCTCTCAAATAAAGCTTTGCATTTCTGCTGCGCAGGGCGTATCCTATTACTTAGGTATGTCCTGCGCGGCGGAAAGGAGGATATATGTCGCGCAAGAATGAAAATAAAAAAGGCGCTAACGGTGCCGGTTCTATCCGAAAAATCACAACCACTCGCAACGGCAAAGAATATACCTACTGGCAAGGGCGCTATACCGAGGGGTACGACTCTTGTACCGGCAAACAGATCCAGCGCAGCATCACAGGGAAAACGCAGAAGGAGGTCGCGCAGAAGCTTCGGCAGATCACCGCCGAAATTGATGCAAAGACCTATGTTGCTCCATGTAAGCTCAGTGTCGCTGAATGGATGGCCGTTTGGGCACAGGACTATCTTGTTGGAATCAAGGCGTCTACCGCATATCTTTACAAGCGCACCATTGAGTTATATATCGACCCGCATCTCGGTCACATCCGTCTCGACGCACTGAATGCTCACACGGTGCAGCATTTCTACAACGAGCTGGCCAAGCCGTCAAAACCTGATGCTGCTCCTCTCTCCGCAAAGTCCATCAAGAATATTCACGGCGTGCTGCACAAGGCGTTGAAGCAAGCTGTTCTGATTGGCTATCTTCGTACAAACCCGACCGAAGCGTGCATTCTCCCACGCATCATCAGAAAAGAGATGCACCCCTTGGAGGAAGATCAGGTCGCTGTGTTTCTGCGCGAGGTGCAGAGGCATCCGCACGAATACCTCTATAAGATTGCTCTGTTTACTGGCCTGCGCGAAGGTGAAGTGCTCGGTCTCGGTTGGGAACACATTGACTTTCAGGCAGGTACTCTCACGGTAAAACGACAGCTTCGCAGGGAGCAGAAAAAAGGTGGAGGGTATTATTTCTCTCCACCAAAGAATAACAAGAGCCGCTGTCTGACGCTGGCCCCCTCGGTGATTCAGTTGTTCCGACTTCAAAAGCTGGAGCAAAACAGTATGAGAATGGAGGCCGGCGATGCATGGGAAGAGCACGGCCTCATATTCACCAACCAAACCGGCGGCTATCTGTCTTATCGAACTGTGTACGACTGCTTCAAGCGTATCGTCCGAAACATCGGCGCACCGGCCACGCGCTTCCACGATCTGCGTCACACCTTCGCCGTTGCCTCTATCAAGAGCGGCGACGACATTAAGACAGTGCAGGAAAATCTCGGTCACGCCACCGCAGCGTTTACATTAGACGTTTACGGACACGTTACGAAGCAGATGAAGCAGGACAGTGCTGCCCGTATGGAGCAGTTTATCAAGAGCGTTTCGGATGCTTGAGGGACAATAAGGCTAAAAATAAGGCTAAACAGGGTTTCAGGGCAACAAAAAAACCTTGAAGCCATTGAAGCTTCAAGGTTTTTCTCTGGTGCGCGGTACAGGACTCGAACCTGTGACCCCATGCACGTCAAATATAGCCGTGCTTTTGTTTCGCCGTTTTTCTTTGCTTTTCGCTGTTTTTCTCTCATTTTCTCACTTTCAGGCAGTTGCAAACAGCCAAGGACATTTGCGGTTACTAACAAAAAACTAACAATTCCCCGCCGCCTCAACAGCGGCAATAAGCTGCTCGGCATCCGCATGAACATAGATACTTGCCGTGGTGGTATAGCTGGCATGACCGAGTATCTTTTGAAGCGCCTCGGGCGCGATGCCGGACTTCCTCGCCCAGCTCGCGTAGGTGTGCCGCGTCGCGTGCGGCGTCTTTTTTTCTATCCCCAGGCGATTTAACAGTGCGTAAAAGTCTCGCTTGCGGAAATTCGCCGGTATCTTCTGCCCGCTGTAGCCCGAGAGCAGCAGGTCTCCTGTTGCGCGAGCCTTAAAATCTGCAAAGTACGCGCGCCCCTCCGGGCGGATGGGAATAATGCGGTTCTTTCCAGCCTCGGTTTTTTCGCCGCCAATGACATAGTTTTCGTGGCAATCAGTCACAGGCAGGCCGAACAGCTCGCCGATTCTCATGCCGGTATAGATCAACATGAGGACGATTTTTGCAGTGTCGCTGCCATCTTCTTCCAGCTTTCTAATGTCCTCGTCGGTGAAAATTTCCTTTTCCTTTTTGACGTTCTCGGGCAGCTTGACAAACCGCGCAAAATTGGTCGTGCATATCTCCTCACGCATCGCCCATTCCGACATTTGCGTAAGGAGCTGCTTATACTTGCTCACGGTGGAATGGCTCTTCTTCATGTACGGGTCAATGACCGCTTGAAAATCCGCGGTGCGCAGCTCACGGAATTTCCGCTCGTAGAGCGGCGCAAAGATCTTGTATGCTCCGTCGTATGATTCTATGCCGTGCTCGCCGATCTCGCGGTAATGCTCCGCTTTCCAGCCCTCGAAAACCTCGGCGAAGGTCATGTTATACCGCTCTGTCAGGTCTTTCCCGGAGAGGCGTTCCAGCGCGTCCAGCGCCTCCGACTTCTTACCGTAATACCCAATGATGATTTTATTTTTTGCAGCTACCCACGGGCGCGATCTCCGGCCTTGCAGCCGGTAGACCGTGCCCTTTCCATTTCCGCGCCGGAGCGCCTTGCGGCTCTTTCTCTCCTGCTCTGCCCCACACTGACAGCAGAACGGGCCGTCCGGCACTTCCCTTTTGCATTTAATACAGATCATATTTGTTCCCTGAAAAGTATCGTTCGATCTTTTCCTCGAGCTCCTCTGCGCGCTGCGCGGCCCGAAGCATATCTTGGAGGGATAAACATGCCTTTATGCCAAAATAGAACGCCGCAATAGCGACGATAGTTGCCGGCCCATCAGGGATATTAAGGCGCGCGGCCATGTAGGTTACAGCGCACAGCCACGCCGCCATGACCGTGATGCACACGATGGTAACGAATAGCTCCATTTTTGGAGTGTCATATTTCATAACGCGCTCCTCCCAGCACCTATTTATCCCGCCTCTGCCTCAATTTGCGATATGGGATCATCCCGGTACAGGTCGTCTTTTTCGATGTGTGTTATCTCATGCTTCAAACTGTCTGCATTCTTCTCACGGCTCAATCTGCTGTTGAGCAAAACGGTATAGGTCCCGTCGTCGTTTAACAGGACAATACCGCCGGACGAGCACACCGGGAAGTCTACTAAATGCACAAAGTAATCTGCATTTTCAAGCATCATTCTGATTTCAGCCCCTTAATAAATACGGCCATCATGCGCTTCTGCTCTTCCGTCATTGTGCGGAACGAATGCAGGAGCGCTCTTTCTTCGTCTTTCAGCGCCTGCAAAGTATCGGCATCCTGCGAGGAGAAGTAAGACCGCTCTACGCCGAAATAATCCGCCAATTTTTGAATCGTGATATCCGTCGGTATTGTGCCACGCTTCCAGCCTGTTGCCGTGGACTTATTCAGGCCGATAGCCTCTGCGACTACGGACGGCTTCACGTCTCTTTCGTTGCACAGTTTAATAAATTGTTCATAAAACACAACATACACCCCTACATTCTGACAGTTTCTACAAAGTTGAAAAAGTTGCACGAAATCGCTTGCAGTTGCATAAGTTGTGCGCTATAATCCAGTTACGGTTGAAAAATATGAACACACAACGCGGCCATAGTAAAAATCCGACGCAAATGCAAGCTGGCTATTCTTTTTTGGTGACACATAAATGATAGCATAGTTGTTTAAGAAATTCAACCGCAAGATATAGTCAACAGAAAGGCGGTGACACACAAGTGGAGACATGGATGGGTGAGGTTGTTGCAGAAATGCACATGAAGAAGATCACGCAAAAAGCGCTTGCTGCGCAGATGGGGGTCACGAATGAGTACATCTGCTCGATCCTCAACGGCAAGCGCGAGAAAATCCCCGACGACATGGAGCGGAGGATTCGGGAAGCGATCAGCCAAATTAACGCAGGATAGGAGGGACCTTTGTGCAAATCATTTCGACTATGACGCCGCAGGGTGCGGCGGAATACCTGCGAGCGTGTGGCATGAGCATTTCCCCCGATACCCTGCGCCGCGGCATTGAGCAGGGCGTTTATCCGTTCGGCCTGTGCATCAAAACGGACGGGAGCGCCGTCTACCAGATTTTCAAGCGCCTGCTGGACGAGTGGATTGCGGAAAGGGGCGCTGAGGCATGAGCAAAGAAACGCGGGGGGGGCAGCTTGTGAACGGCAAGGAAGTGGCGCGGCGTCTGCGCGTCCCTTACCGAACGGCGCTTGACCTGCTCCAGTCCGGCACGATAACGAGCCGGAAAGAAAAAGGCGTGTGGGTAGCCGAGGCTGCGACCGTGCAGAGGTTCAAGCGCGGGAACGACCGGAAGATCGAAAAACTGCGCTCCGATTATGTGCGGCTCTATTGGGAGGGTCTTTCTCCTGACCGGCTGCAAGCGCGTGTGCGCGACGACATGGCGCTGCGCGGCATCGTCTGCACCGTCAGCGGCTTTGCGGAGCAGGCTATCTATGCCGACCTGATGAAAGAGAGGAACACCACATGAGACATGACCACCGTACCCGCGAGCAGCGCAAGGCCGACGCTTCGGCGCGCATCGCCGCCGTCTGCCTGTTCCTCGCGGCGCTGCTTATCATCGTCGCAGCCCTAACGGTCAAAACCACCGGGCAGCCGTACACCAGTGAGCCGCCGGTCATCGAGGACAAGCTCCCCGGCGAGGACAAGCCCGCAGAAGGATGCGCGGTGCTCGACATCGGCGAACCGCTCGGCGAATTTAAGCTGACCGCCTATTGCCCCTGCGCAAAGTGCTGCGGCAAGTGGGCGAACGGCATCACAGCGACCGGCATGACCGCCACCGAGGGGCGAACCGTTGCCGTTGACCCTCGCGTGATCCCTTACGGCTCGACCGTCACGCTCTACTACGAGGACGGCACGGTACATACCTACACCGCCGAGGACTGCGGCGGCGCGATCAAGGGAAACCGCATCGACGTGTTCTTTGACAGCCACGAGGACGCCCGCGCGTTCGGTGTGCAGAGCGCAATGGTATATGTGGAGGCGGCGGCATGAAACTCTTGATCGGCGGAAGCCCTTGCACGCATTGGTCGATCGCGCAGACCAAGAACCGCGAGACCGAGGCCAGCGGCATCGGCTGGGAGCTGTTCCTGAACTACCGCATCTATTCGCCGGACGGAAAGAGCGTGACCCTCTGCGGCAACGGCGGGGGGCTGGGAGCCAAGACGGGCCTTTATGCAACGCCGGTCGGCGGCCCGGATGGGAAAGCGTGGCCCGTATACGAAGTCCGCGACGGCTTTATCACCATTAAGGGCAAGCGGTACCCGATTAAGCTGCGAGACGGCTTTTACATCATCCGCAAGCTGACGGTCCGTGAGTGTATGCGCCTCCAGACCGTGCCGGAGGAGTATGTTTTCCCAGTGAGCGACAGCCAAGCCTACAAAATGCTGGGCAACGGCTGGACGGTGGACGTGATCGCGCACATCATGCGCCACTTTGAAGGGCTGATCACGGAGACGGTGGAAGTGCTGTCGATGTACGACGGTATGAGTTGCGGGCACATCGCCCTGGACAAGCTGGGCGTACAGCCGTGGTTGCTCAGATACTACGCGACCGAGATCGACAAGTACGCCATCCAGACCACGCAACACAATTTCCCTGAGACCGTGCAGCTTGGCGACGCATTTCAGGTGAGAGGGGAAGGGTGGACGCTATGAGGCGGCGAGAGTTGGCAGACCTTGAGCCTTGCCCGAAGTGTGGCAGGCTCGGCGGCGAGCGCAAGCAGAGCGTGAACATCACGGGCAAGTATTACGTCCGTTGCCGCTGCTGCGGCTACCGACGTCAAGCAACGGAGAGCCGAACAATGCCGTTGCGATATGGAACCGGCAGAGCCGGAAAGGAGGCATCCCATGAACAAACTGCAAGAACGCCGCGTGTTCCTCGGCCTGACACAGCCGGACGTGAGCCGCGAGCTTCGCAAGGTCGACCCACGCATGGACGTGGGCATGGTATCCCGTTTTGAACGCGGCGCGTGCTTACCGACCACCGCCGTGCTGAAACGGCTGACAGAGGTCTTGCAAGCCTCTGTGAGCGATCTTTACAGCACGGAGGACATGGCGGCTATGGAGGAGCAGAACGGCGGAGAAGCGACCGTAGAGCCGACGGAGAACGCCAAGACGCTTGTGGCGTTTCTGCGTTACGGCGCGGAGCAGGCGCAGACACGCTTCGAGCTTTGCCGTCTGACCGGCTGGACGGACCGCGTTGTGCGGCAGGCCGTCGAGGACGCGCGAAAAGCCGCAGGCGACGACGGGCCATTCATCGTGACCTCCGTCGGCGGCAGGGGCTATTACCTCACCGACGATCCGGACGAGATCGAGCGGCACTACCACGGCGAATACGCCCGCGCCATGTCTATCCTCGTCAGCACCAAAGGCGAGCGCCGCTATCTGAAGAAGCGAGGCCGCCTATGACCTACCTGTGCAACCGCTGCGGCGCGATCATTTACGAGCCGCGGACGGTAACGAGCCGTGAAAACCTCGACGGCGAGAACGGTGTCGAGTGGCGGACAGACCTTTACTGCCCCGAGTGCGGGGCGGAGGAAATGTATTTTGAAGAATTGGAGGAGACCGAAGATGGATAACACCCTGATGAAAGTGACGCAGCTCCCCGTGATCGAGGAGCATTTGAGGAGCCGGAAGGAGCAGACGGAGCAGCGCGTCGCAGAGGCAATGAGCCTTGTCTGCACCGACGAGACCTTAACCAGCGTGAAGAACATTCGCGCCGAGATGAACCGCGAGTTTGCCGACGCCGAGACCCAGCGCAAGGCCATTAAAGCCGCGATCATGGAGAAGTACGACAGCTTCGAAGCCGTCTACCGTGAGTGCATCGCCGACCCGTACAAGCGCGCCGACGCAGACCTGAAAGCCAAGATCGACGCGACGGAAAGCGAGATCAAGAGCCGCTGCGAGGAAATGCTGCTGGGCTATTTTCGGGAGCTGTGCGCGGTCAACGAGATCGACTTCCTTTCATTCGGGCAGACCAGCGTTAAGGTCGATATGGCGAGCGCCAGAGCCAAGACGCCGAAGAAGCTCATGGAGCAGATCAAGCTAAAGGTGGACGGCGTGGCGCAGGACATGAAAACCATCGGCACGATGGGCGAGAACGCGCCGGAGATCATGGTGGAGTACAAAAAGAACCTCGACCTCTCGCTTGCGATCTCCGTTGTCAACGAGCGTCACCGCCGCGCCGAGGAGGAGCGCGAGGCCGTGAAACGCCGCACGGAAATGGAGGAGGCCCGCGCTGCCGGAGCACCCGTCCGCGAGGATACCGGCGCAACGGCCCCGCAGGTCGTCCCGAAGCGCGTGGAGCAGGCAGCGGTCGAACGCCTCACGGTGTCGTTCCGCGTGACCGATACGCGCGAGCGCCTGCGCCTTTTGAAGCAATTCCTTGTCAGCAATGGCTATCAGTACGAATGATTATTTGAGGAGGATATTACCATGAACGAAATGCAGACCTACAACAGCACCGAAGTTGTGAGCGCCAAGAGCGTGAACACCGAAATGATGATCTCCCGTCAGGCGCAGGAGGTACAGGCGGCAATGGTCGTCGCCAAGCGTTTTCCCCGTGACGAGATCGAAGCGAACAACCGCATTCTCAACGCCTGCAAGCGCAAGAGCCTTGCCGAGCGCGCGATCTATGAATACCCGCGCGGCGGCGAGAACGTGACCGGCCCCTCGATCCGTCTCGCCGAGGTCATGGCGCAGAATTGGGGCAACCTCGACTTCGGCATTACCGAGCTGGAGCAGAAGAACGGCGAGAGTACTGTCATGGCCTACTGCTGGGATTTGGAGACCAACACCCGCCAGACGAAGATTTTCACAGTGCCGCATATCCGCTACACCAAGAAAGGCAGCGTTGCCCTCACCGACCCGCGCGACATCTATGAAATGGTCGCCAATCAGGGCGCGCGCCGTATGCGCGCGTGCATTCTCGGCATTATCCCCGGCGACGTGGTGGACGCTGCTCTTGCGGCGTGTACCAAGACAATGATGGGAAAGAGCGATGAGCCCATGATCGACCGCGTGCGCAAGATGGGGCAGGCGTTCAAGGACGACTTCGGCGTGCCGATGGAATGCCTCGAAAAGTACATCGGCTGCAAGGCCGAAGCGTTCACGGCGCAGAGTATCGTGCGCCTGCGCAACGTGTATACCTCGCTGAAAGAGGGGCGTGCGAGCCGCGAACAGTATTTTGATCTCCCGACCGTCGAAGTGGACGAGACCACAGGCGAGGTCAAGGGCGAGCTGCCCGCTCCCACTGATGTTCTCGGTACGCCGGACGACGGAAAGACCGGCACCCCCAAGCAGGTGAGCATGGATGATCTGTAAGGTCAAGGTCATTTCGACCGGTTCCAAGGGGAACGCCGTACTGCTGAATGATGAAATTCTCATTGACTGCGGCGTTCCCTTTCGGGAACTCGAACCGTACTGCAAGGGATTGAAGCTCGTCCTGCTGACGCACATTCACGGCGACCACTTCAACCCCGAGACCATCAAGCGCCTGCACTTCCTGCGCCCTGCGCTGCGCTGGTGCGTCCCTCCGTGGCTCGCTGAGCCGATGGGGCGCATCGGCGTGGACCGCCGCGTGATCGACGAGGGCATGGCGGGCCATGTGCTGTTCTACTCCTGCTCTCTTTCCTGCCCTGCCTATGTGACCTATGACCCCATCCCACACGATGTTCCGAATTGTGCTTGGCATATCGAATTTGCAAACGGTGAGCGCGTGTTTTATGCGACGGACTGCGCGTCGCTGGATGGGGTATCTGCGTTGGCCTACGACCTTTATCTGATCGAAGCTAACTACGGAGAAGAGGAGATACAGGAGCGCATGAAGCGCAAGCTGGAGGCGGGAGAGTTCAGCTATGAGAGCCGCGCGATAGAGAGCCATCTATCCCGCGAGCAGGCGCACGCATGGATCGCCCAAAACGCCGCCATCGGCAAGAGCCATGTGCTCTATCTGCACCAACATCAAGACGTGGAGGATCACCTATGAGATCAAGAGGCGCGCTGACATGGTTTGCGGTCGATACCTGCATACATACCTCGCCGAAGGTGGTAGACCTCGCTTCAAAGCTCGGCCTTGACCTCGACACGACGGTCGGAAAGCTGTGCCGCCTGTACGCATGGGCAAAGACAACGGGAAACGAGAGCGGGTATATCGGTTTTATCCCGAATGAAGAGATCGCCGGTATTCTTCGCTGGAACAAGAAACCGCAGGTGCTTGTGGGGGCCCTCGTGTCAAGCGGTATCCTCGACAAAGACGAGGACGGCGGATACACCATTCATGGCTGGTACGACCGGAACGGAAAATCCACGGAGAAAGCGCGGAAAGATGCAGAGAGAAAAGCATAGTTTCTCCGCGGAAAATCCGCGGAAAATCCACGGATATTCCCGCTGTACAAATACAAATACAGATACAGATACAGAGAGAAATACATAGTCTTTTCTTCTGTTAAGCGCGCTATTGTTAGACTTCAACAGAACAGGAGGATTGCCCCATGACGAAAGAGGAGATGGTCAAGCTCTCCGGAATGCTGGATGCGTTCTTCACTTCTGCCCCTGCCGGTCAGCGCGCGAGCGGGAACGAGAATATCTTCCTTGCGTACTATCTGGCGCTGGAACCGTTCAGCTACGCGCAGGCCCGCGAGGGCATCATCGTGCATTCCCGCAAAAGCCGGATGTATCCGGCCCCTGCGGAAATCATCGCCTGTATGCCGGAGGCCGTGGCGGGCGGGGAGGAGAACGCGCCGCCGTGTGACCGGGGCTGGATGCGGAAGCACATTCCGCCGGAGAACATCGGCAGCGTTTCCCGCTATGCGAGGCAGCACGGTATGACGTGGCCGCAGGCCGCGGCTGCGCTCAGAGGGGCGCGGGTGGCGCCATGAGCGGGTATCGCGGCGGCTGCTTCGCTTGCCCGTTTTACTCGCGGGACTACCGCGACTATCTCAACTGCGAGGGCGGGCAGCTCAAAATGCCGAAAGAGGCACTGGACGACTACATGGCGCGGTACTGCGCCAACTCCACAGCATGGCGCAGCTGCACCATTGCCCGCGCCCTGCTGCTGAACTACGAAAGGAAAGAACGACATGACAAACAAGCAAAAGATCGCCGAGCTTGAAACGAAGCTGCGGCGCTACGAGAAAAGGATCGGCGATTTGCAGAAGCTCAACGCGAAGCTCTCCGTGCAGGTGGTTGGCTCCACGCAGATCGGCAAGGCCGTGGACGCGATTCTGATCCAGACGGCGCTCACCTACGGCGAGGCTGCCATAGACCCCGATACCGGCGAGGAGATCGGCAAGCGCCTGACGCTTCCACCCATCGAGGTGAGTGAGCTGCTGAAGCGCTACGAGGTCCACGCCCGCAAGGACGACGGCGGACAGTACATCATCGGCGTCGGCCTGCGGGACGACCCGAACGACCACAAGGGAGGCAACGCATGAGAATAGCTGTTATGAACACCAACGTGTTCAATACGATCATCGCCGCCGTAAAGGGCGCGGTATCAACGAGCGCAAGAAAGACGATGTATGAGTATATCCGGCTGGAATTTCGCAGGGAGAACAAGGCGGTTACGGCTATCGCCACAGACGGCTGTCGTCTCTTCGTGGAGCACGCGACCTGCTTTGAGATCGAAGAGGATTTCGATTGCTACATCAAGCCGAGCGTTCGCCTGCCGCGCGGTCAAGACATGCGCTTGGAGCTGAAAGAGCGGAGCAAAACGGAAAGCGCGGTTGAGATCGAATGCCTCGGCTGCATCTTCGGTTTTGTTCAGCCGGTCGGGGAGTTTCTGGATTGGGAAAAGGTCCTGCCCGATGCGCCGACGTTCCGCATCGGTGTGAACGCCGAGTATCTTCTCTCGGCGTTGCAGGCGGCAAAGGCCAGCGTCGGCGGCACCTTCAAGCAGCCTGCTATTCTGGAATTCCGCGGGCCGATTGCCCCCATTACGATCAAGACCAACCGCAAGGACGTCAAAATGGTCCTGCCGGTGCGCATCAAGGAGGCGGACAATGGCTCTGACGGCGGCTGATGTGGCGAGAATGTCCCCTGCGGCGCAGAAGCAGATCGCCGCGAAGCTCGTCGGCGAGGCGCAGCGCAAGGAGCGGAAATACCGCAACGAGCCGACGGTCTCGCACGGGATCACGTTTGACAGCAAGAAAGAGGCGCGCCGCTACGAGGAGCTTTTGCTGATGCTCAAGGCCGGAACGATCCGCAAGCTCAAATTGCAGGTCGATTTCACCTTGCAAGAGGCATACACGACGCCGGAGGGCGAGAGGGTACACGCGATGCGCTATCGCGCAGACTTCGCCTACGAGCGCCCTACAAGGCCGGACGCGGCGGGCGTGGTTTACTGGATTCCGGTCGTCGAGGACGTCAAGAGCAAGGCAACGGCGACGGACAAGTACAAGCTCAAGAAAAAGTTGATGCTGGAGAAATTCAACATCACGGTCAAGGAGGTCTGACATGGACATGGTAGTTATTCTTGCGCTGGCGCTGGTGGCTCTCGCTGCCGCTCTGCTCGCGTGGGCGTGGCGGAGAAACCGCCCGCCCTGCGCGACCTGCCGCCACCAGTACAAGCGCTACGAATGGTCGAACGGGCGCACGGCCTACTCCTGCCGCCTGCGGCGTGGGAAGTGGAACAAGCTGCGCATCGTGCAGGACATTGAGGACTGCCCGCATTGGGAACGGAGGAAGCATGAGAAAGACGATTGAGGTCTGCCGTCCATGCGTGGAAGCGATGCGGCGTGCCGGAAAGGTGCTGCGTGAGGTAGAGCATCGGCGCGACGAGAAAGGCACCTGCTTTTGGTGCGACCGGCGGCGCTTCGTGAGCCGGTATGAGATCGTGAGGTGGAGTGATGGAACGGCTGACAAATAAACGCGAAGCTGACGCGCAACGAGAAAAGTACGAGCGCCGCCTCGCAAACGGGTATCCGCGGAATATCCCAGAGGAGCGGTTTCTGCGCCTCGCCGCCTACGAGGACACGGGGCTGGAACCTGCGATGTGTGCTAATTACAAGACGTTTGAGGATGAGGCTATCAGTAAGGGCGTGACATTCAAGCGCATTATCGCACTGATGGAGGCCGACAGAGCCGGTCGGCTGGTGGTGCTGCCGTGCAAGGTGGGCGATATAGTGTGGGCGAATCTTGACGGGATGCGGCACCCCCGCAAATGCGTCATAGAATTTGCGAACATTGGAAGTCACGTTACGACCATTGTATTTTCTACAGTAGATGGATTAAGAGAACAGTACGGGGTCAATCCAAGATCATTTGGCAAGACCGTATTCCTGACCCGCGAGGAGGCGGAGAAAGCATTGGAGGCGAGGAAGGATGAATAACCCAAAATCATGCCCGTTTTGCGGCGGCACAAAACTCAAGATAGACCGAAAGTCGCGGCTTGTCGGGTGGAATGGTCTTGATATGCGCGTAGAAATGCACACCTACTCTGTTCGATGCAACACCTGCCACGCGCGTGGTGGCGCTGTTGGTGGTCGCGTTATGAATGACCCGTGGACACGCTACGTTCAGCTTCCCGACTGGGCTACGACGGACAAAGCTCTGGAAACAAAAGCAATCGAAGCATGGAACAGGAGGGCTGACAATGGCTGAATACAAAATCTGCTTTAGCGTGGCTGGGGCGTTCGGCGCTCAAATCAGCTTTGAGGCAAAACCCGGCGTCTCCTATGAGGACGCTGCGGCGTCTATTGACAAGGAAAAGCTGGTCCGGTTGATGTGCCTCGACACCTTGGGCTACTCCGCAAAGGACATTGAGGTTATCACTCCTGAACAGTACGAAGCGGAATTTGGAGGGGATGAGGATGGCTGAATGCATTGAAAGGGAAGCGACAATTAAGCGCATCAAAGAAGTTTATTGCGTAGGTTGCAACAGCTACAACGGAGTAAGATGCCGTGCGTGTGGCACCGGTGACGCAATCGACATAATCGAAGATGCCCCAACCGTGGATGCCGCGCCGGTGGTGCTTGGGCGGTGGGTGCATCTTGGCGGGGACGAGTGGTGCTGCTCCGCGTGCGGCTTTGTCATCACCACTGAGGGCAGTTGGGATAAACCTACCAAAAAATACTGTGAGGATTGCGGCGCGAAAATGGACGGTGAGCCATGTACGCCATCGAAGTGATCCGCGTCCGCCGCGACAAGCGCTATGCGATCCGCCGCGTATGCGGCACATACGCCGTCCCCGCCGAGGCTGTCGGCAAGAGCTATGCCACCGAGGCCGAAGCGCGGAGAGCCGCGCGGGACATGGGTGTGAGCATTGAGGCCGTGGGCGACCTGTACCAGCCACGCCGCCGCGCGACGCCCCGCCCCCGGCGGCTACTCCCGGCCCGACCGCGGGAGAGGGGGAAAGGGGCACTATCGGGGGATACGGGGGAGAGGGTGCGTATTCCCGTGATGTGTATATATGGCAGAGAGGGTATATCGCGTGCGCGCGCAAAAGACGGCAGGGGCCGGCGGGGAAAGAAAACGCCCGCGCCCGTGGTGAAAGCCGCGAAAAGGCATGATACGCTTTAGAATACAGAACATTTCAGAAAGGCGGTGGCGGTATGGCGGAGCTGAATGAGAAGCAACAGCGTTTCGTCGAGGAATACATGATCGACTTGAACGCTACGCAGGCCGCTATCAGAGCGGGCTACTCCGTTAAGAACGCGGCTTCGATAGGGGCGCAGCTGCTAAAGAAAACTCAAGTTCAGCGCGCAATAGCGCGCGCGAAGGCAGAGCGCAGCCGCAGGACCGGCATCACGAGTGACCGCGTACTACAGGAGCTGGCCCGCATAGCCTTTGTCAATGCCGCCGATCTGATTGACCCCGAAACCGCGCAGGTGCTGCCCGACGCAAGCCCCGACGATCTGAAAGTGATCTCTGGCGTCAAGGTGAAATATGTCCCGCACAAAGAGCTTAACGACGACGGCGAGATCGTGATTGTCGATGCAATAGAACGCGAAGTGAAGATGTGCGACAAGGTGAGAGCGCTTGATATGCTCTGTAAGCACCTTGGACTGTACGACGCGAAGCAGGGCGACGACGAGGAGGAGACCGGCATTGTGGAGCTGCCCGCGGCTATGCCCACACCTCTGCCGCCCGAGGACGACGAGGACGGTGACGGCCCATGAGCGCCAATGTGATCTGGTCGCCGCAGGAGCGGCAGGCGCTTTTCATGAGCCGCTTTGAGGACGAAGCGCTGTACGGCGGCGCGGCGGGCGGCGGCAAAAGCGACGCGCTTGTGATCGAGGCCCTGCGGCAGGTCGGTGTCCCGCACTATAAGGGCCTGATCCTGCGAAAGACCTTTCCCCAGCTCGCGGAGCTGATCGACAAGACGCTGAACTACTACCCACGGCTGTTCCCGCGCGCCCGCTACAACGGGAGCAACCACACATGGACATTCCCGAGCGGCGCGAAGATCATTTTCGGCTCGATGCAGTACAGCAAGGACAAGGTCAAGTATCAGGGGCAGGCGTATGACTTCATTGCCTTTGACGAGCTGACGCATTTCACCTTCGACGAGTATACCTACCTGTTTTCCCGAAACCGACCGAACGGGCCGAATACGCGCGTCTATACGCGCTCCACGGCGAACCCGGGCGGAGTGGGGCACGGATGGGTCAAGGAGCGGTTTATCACCGCGGCCCCACCGATGCAGACGGTATGGGAGCGCGTGATGATACGATACCCGGACGGGCACGCGGAAAAGCGGTGGAAGAGCCGCGTATTCGTGCCGTCCACGGTGTTCGACAACAAAATCCTGCTCGCAAACGACGATAACTACCTCGCCCGCCTTGCCTCCATGCCGGAAGCGGAGCGGCAGGCGCTGCTATACGGCAATTGGGACAGCTTCTCCGGTCAGGTGTTCCGCGAGTGGGTAAACGACCGTGAGCACTACACCGACCGCATCAAGACGCACGTCGTCTCTCCGTTCCTGATCCCGAAAGACTGGACGATCTGGTGCGGAATGGACTGGGGCTATTCCCGTCCGTTCTCCATCGGCTGGTACGCGGTCGACCATGACCGGCGGCTCTACCGCATCCGCGAGTATTACGGCTGCACCGGCACGCCGAACGAGGGCGTGAAGATGGAGCCGACCGCCGTGGCGCAGACCATGCGGCGCATCGAGGCGGAGGACCCGAACCTCAAGGGGCGCACGATACACCGCGTGGGAGACCCGGCGATCTGGGGCACGCAGGGGACGGAGAGCATCGGCTCCCTGTTCGAACGGGAGCGCGTTTACTTCGAGAAAGGCGACAACGCCCGCCTTGACGGCAAGATGCAGGTGCATCACCGCCTTGCATTCGACGAGCGCGGCGTCCCGATGCTCTACGTCTTTTCGACCTGCAAGCACTTCATCCGCACCGTGCCGAGCCTTGTCTATGACGAGCGCGACGTGGAGGACGTGAACACGGAGCAGGAGGACCACATCTACGACGAGCTGCGCTATGTGTGCATGGAGAATCCCATCGCCCCGCGCATCCGAAAGCCGCAGGAGCCGAAGCCCTACGATCCGCTCTCGACCGGCGACACCGCATACGACCGCTACGACTGGTATCGTAAACACTAACACACAGGAGGAAAAGACCATGAAAATCAACCCCGATGCACAGCGCACAGAGTACGGCCTGCCCCCGGAAACGCCCGCGCAGGCCGAAGCCGCCGGAATCTACGCGCTTTTGCAGAGCAAGGGCAGCTCACCGACCGTTGGCGCGCTGCGCGACAGCACCACGGAGGCCATGACACCGACCGCCGCCATCGGGCAGCAGGAGCTTTCCGAGGCGATGGAAGCGCTGCAAAAGTACAAGGGCGGCAAGGCCAACTACGAAAGCCGCATCAAGAGCAATGAAAAGTGGTGGCGGCTGCGCCATTGGGACGAGCTGCGCAGCAAGCAGCCGCACGCGGGCGAAAGCCCGGAGCCTGCGAGTGCCTGGCTGTTCAACTCCATTCTCAACAAGCACGCCGACGCGATGGACAACTACCCGGAGCCGGTGTGCCTGCCGCGCGAGCCGAGTGACGAGGAGAGCGCAAAGACCCTCTCGGCGATCCTGCCGGTCATCATGGAGGATAACGAGTTTGAATCGACCTATAGCTACGAGTGGTGGGAAAAGCTCAAGCACGGCGCGGCGATCTACGGCGTCTTTTGGGACAGCGGCAAGGAAAACGGCCTCGGCGACATCTCCATTGACCGCATCGACCCGCTGAACATCTTTTGGGAGCCGGGCGTCGAGGACATTCAGGACAGCCGGAATCTGTTCGTTCTCTCGCTGGTAGACCGCGATCTGATCGAGGCGGACTATCCCGAGTATGCCGGTCAGCTCGGCGGCAAGAGCTTCGAGACCACGCGCTACGACTACGACGACACCGTAGACACGAGCGGCAAGGTCACGGTGATCGACTGGTATTATAAGCGCCGGGCAAACGGGCGCACGGTGCTGCACTACGCGCGCTTCACCGACCCCGAGCACCTGCTGTACGCCTCCGAAAACGACGAGCAGTACACGGAAAAGGGCTGGTATTGGGACGGCGAATACCCCGTCGTGGTCGATGCCCTGTTTCCTGAGAAAGGATCGCCGATGGGCTTCGGCTACATCGACATTGCGCGCGACCCGCAGCTCTACATTGACAAGCTGTGGAGCAACATTCTGGAAACCTCGCTGATCAACACCAAGCGACGCTTTCTCGTGAGCGAAAGCGTCAACGTCAACGAGGAGGAGCTGCGCGACGTCAATTCCCCGTTCATCCATGTAGGCGGGCAGGTGAGCGACGAGCGCATCCGCGAGCTGACCATGCGCCCGCTGGACAGCGTGTATGCCAACATCGTTTCGATGAAGATCGACGAGCTGAAAGAGACGAGCGCGAACCGCGATGTGTCCAACGGCGGCGTGAGCGGCGGTGTGACGGCTGCGGCGGCGGTGGCCGCCTTGCAGGAGGCGGGCAACAAGGCGAGCCGCGACATGATCGCCGCGGGCTACCGGGCAGACACGCGCATTGTCCGCTTCTGCATTTCCCGTATGCGCCAGTTCTACGACACGGAGCGCAGCTTCCGCATCACGAACGAAATGCCATACGAATACGCCTCCGTAGGACCGCAGCAGCTTGCCGATCAGGTGACCGGACAGGACAGCGAGGGGAACGACCTGTTCCGCCGTCCGATCTTCGATATCAAGATCAAGGCGCAGAAAAAGAACCCGTTTTCCCGCGCCGAGCAGAACGAGCGGGCAAAGGAGCTGTACCAGATGGGCTTCTTCTCACCGGAACGTGCGCAGGAGAGCAGCATCGCACTGGACATGATGGACTTTGAGGGCATTGACAAGATACGCTCTCAAGTCAACGAGGGCGGCACGCTCTACAACATCGTACAGCAGCAGGGCGCGGAGCTGCAAAAGGCTCTGGCGATCATTCAGGCGCTCACCGGCAAGGACATGGGAGTCACAAACACGCAGGGAGGCGCGTCTATGGCGCAGGGCGGCGGAGCGTCCGCGAGCGGCGGCAGCGGCCTTGCAAGAGCCGAGGCGGACGCGCAGGCACAGCAGACGCCGTATATGCAGCGGCTCGCGGAGAACAGCAAGCCGAATATGGCGGCGTCCTACAACGCGGCGAATCCGCAATAATGGGAGGACGGTATGACAAGAGTTTACGCGGAGCAGGACGGATCGCGCTATATGCTGCTCGCCGAGGGCCATGCCGGCGCGACGGACGCCTGCAATTACATTACGGGCGTGATGTACGCCTTTGCCGGGTATGTTGCCAACGCCGAGCGGGATGGGCGCTGCGAGGTCTACAGCCTTGAGATCGACGACAAGGAGCCGCGCTTCCTCGTACATTGCAGCGGCGACGAGCGCGTGGAGGCGGCATTTGAGGCGGCCCTGATCGGCTTGCAGCAGCTCGAACAGACGAGGCCGGAGAGCATCGCGGTCGATCTCGCCGAAGAAAACTTGTAAAAAATCTTTTCGTCCCGTGGTGAAACGGAGAAAACCCCGTGTTACGCTGAAAGCGCACAGGGGTATGTCTCCTCCGAATGAGTGTAGGGAGGCCGAAAGGCTTTCCGTGCAGGGGAGCGTCGGTTCTGGCGCTCCCCTGTCCCTACGCCGAGAGCTTTCCTGTGCTGCTTACACGGGGAAAGGACCCGCGATACAAGGAGGACATGACCATGAAACGCAACAAACTTTTGTACCCTGTCACCCTCGGCCTGTTTGACGGCGGCGCTGCCGCCGGAGGAGCGGGTGCTGGAGCTGCCCCCGGTGCGCCGGGCGGCGGTGACGCGGGCACAGCTACGGGCGATACCACAAATGCAGGCTCCGCTTCCACCCGGCGGGGCAAATCGGGCGAATACGCCAACGTCGTGTTCGGGAAAGCGCCTGCGGGCGAGGATTCCGGCACGGGCGGCGGCGCACAGCAGACGCAGCCTCACGCCGCCGGTGATGGCAACAGCAAGGGAGAGGACCTGAGCAAAGAGTTCCGCGACCTCGTAAACGGGAAGTACAAGGACGCCTACGCCGCAGAAGTCCAGCGCATTATCAACCGCCGCTTCGGCGAGGATAAGACCAAGGACACGCAGCTTGCAGCCCAGCAGCCGATCATTGACACGCTCATGCGCCGCTACGGCATCACCGACGGCGACGTTTCCAAGCTCTCTTCCGCCATTGACGGCGACGAGGCGATGAGCGACGTGCTGTTTGGCCGCGAGGCAGAGGCTCACGGCATGAGCGTCCCGCAGTACCGCGAATATGTGCGCATCCAGCAGGAAAACGAGAGCCTGCGCCGCGAGGAAGCGGCGAGACGGCAGGAGCAGAGAGCGAATGAGCAGTTCAACGACTGGATCAGGCAGGCGACCGAGGTCGCTTCCGTCTATCCCGAGTTTGACCTGCAAGCGGAATTGAAGAACAATCCGCGCTTCATTGCCATGCTGCGCTCCGGCGTTCCTGTACGGCACGCATACGAGGTCTCGCATCTCGATGACATTCTCGCCGGAACGGCCAGAAATGCAAGCGCAGCCGCCGAAAAGCGCGTGACCGACAACATCCGCGCCAAGGGTATGCGCCCGACCGAGAACGGGACCATCTCCCAGCCGGGAAGCGTCCGCAAGGACGACCCGAGCAAATGGACCAAGGCCGACCGCGCCGAAGTCATGCGGCGCGTGGCGAGGGGAGAAAAAATCACGCTGTGACCGCGTTCTCCCTTTCGCCGACTACGAAAGGAGAATGAAAAACCATGAAGAAAATGCTTTCCAAGTTCCTCATGCTGATGGTGCACATGTCGCTGTTCGATCAGCAGACCAACGTCACGTCCGACGCCGGTATGAGCGTCGAAATGAAGACGTTCTATTGCGACACCCTCATTGACAACGCCGAACCCGAGCTTGTCCACGACCGTTGGGCGCAGAAGCGCGACATCCCCAAGGGCAAGGGCAAGGAGATCGAGTTTCGCAAGTACGATCCGCTGCCCAAGGCGCTTGTGCCGCTCACCGAAGGTGTGACGCCCAAGGGCAAGAAGCTCAACGTGACCGCGTTCAAGGCGACCGTGGAGCAGTACGGCGACTTCATCGAGTATTCCGACATCCTCGAGCTGACGACCATCGACAACAACCTTGTCGAGGCCACCAAGCTGCTCGGCTCTCAGGCGGGCCGCACGCTCGACACCATCACCCGCGAAGTGCTCAACGGCGGCACGAACGTGCAGTACGGCGAGGGCGCGGTCTCCGGCCGCCACCTGCTTGTCGGCGGCGAGACCTCCGGCAATATGTACTTCACCGTGCGCGCGGTGCGCAAGGCTGCCCGTTTCCTCAAGACCATGAATGCGCCGCGTAAGGACGGCTCCTATTGGGCGATCATTCACCCTGACTGCTCCTTTGACATTCAGGACGATCCCGATTGGAAGCGCCCGCACGAGTACAAGGACACCGCGAACATCTATGACGACGAGATCGGCAAGATCGCGGGCGTCCGCTTTGTGGAGACCACGGAAGCGAAGATTTTCCACGCCGAGAATCTGACCGCCGCGGCGCGCGAGCTGACCGTGAAGAGCTATTCCGCCAAGGTCGTGACCGTCAACGAGGCGATCAGCGCCGACGAGGCCGCAGCCCTTGCGGGCCGTCTGGTCATTATCGAGGGCCAGCTCTGCGAGATCGAGAGTGCGAGCGCTGCTGCCGCAGGCTCCGCGACCATCACGCTCAAGGAAGCGCCCTCCACCGCTCCCGCTGCGTCCAACAAGGTCTACCCGGGCGAAGCCGGCGCCAAGGGCCGCGACGTGTACTCCACCATCATTCTCGGCGCGGACGCCTACGGTACGACCGAGCTGACCGGCGGCGGCTTGCAGCACATCGTCAAGCCTCTCGGCTCTGCCGGCAGCGCCGACCCGCTCAACCAGCGCGGCACGGTGGGCTGGAAAGCCACCAAGGTGGCCGAGCGCCTTGTCGAGGCGTACATGATCCGCGTGGAGACCGCTTCCACGTTCAACGACGCGCCCATCAACTGAGCAGAGGAGAGGCGATATCGCCCCTCCTAATAACGATCCGAAAAGGAGGACCAACCCATGAGCAAGGAAACCAAGACCACAGCGCCCGCGCCCGAGGCCATGACGGCGGAAGAGATCGTCGCAAAGGCGCAGGCCGAAGCGGAAGCCATCCGTGCCGCCGCGCTGACTGAGGCGAACGACATTCGCCAGCAGGCCGAGGAGGAAGCCGCGGAAATCCGCAAGGATGCCGAAGCCGCCGCCAAGGAGGCCGCTCCCGTTCCCACCCCTGCCGCGCCGAAGCACGACGAGGGTGAGGAATACGTCTATGTGGAGCTTTTCAAGGACAACGGGCGCTACAAGGACGATGTTCTCGTATGCGTCAACGGCGAGAGCTGCCAGATCAAGCGCGGCGTGCGCGTGCGCATCAAACGAAAATTCCTGTGGGCCATTCAGAACCAGATGCGGCAGGATGCCAACACCGCCAACATGATTCAGGAGATGCACGAGGCGTTTGACGACGCCGCGCGCGCCAACGGCGTGAAGCTGTGACCCTCCCGCTGCACGAAACTGAATAGACCGCGAAAACACAAAGCAGTTACGACACGGCGTAGCAGACGGGAAACCTCCTCTTCTGCTGCGCCGTGTTCTCACAAGGAGAACAGTATGGAACAGAGAATTATCAAGCTCTCCGTGAAGAATGAGTACATTCTCGGGGAGGGCGTCGTGATCGGCGCGGCAGGCTCGCACGACGAAGTTCTGCTTGAACTGGACTTCCGGGCCTCTCCCGTGTGGCACGGCACGACGAAAAAGGCGATTTTCTACGACGCAATGTACAAAAACCCAGCAACTATTTTGCTGACAACAAATTTGCTCGCAGCGGGACAGACGGATGTTTACTATGTTCCGGTCCCGCAGGCGGCAAAGACTGCTGCCGGAGACTGCTTTCTCACGGTGGAGGGGACAGTTGTGGAGGGAAGCGGAGAAAACGCAAAGGAAACGGTACGCGTGACGACGAAAGAGGCTCGTTTTCCCGTTCTTCCAAACAAAAGATATCTGAATGAAACCCCCATTACGCCAACGCAGGCGGAGCAGCTGCAAGCGGAAATCGACGACATCAAGAACACGGTTTCCGAGGCAAAGGAGAGCGCCGACGCCGCCGAGGCGAGCAAAAAGGCCGCGGCTGCCAGCGAGCAGGCTGCGGCAAAAAGCGAGACGGCTGCCAAAGCCTCCGAGACCGCTGCCGCCGAGAGTGCAAAGGATGCTGCCGCCAGCAAGGCGGCTGCCGCCAAAAGCGAAGCCAACGCAAAAGCCTCTGAGACTGCCGCCAAGAGCAGCGAGACCGAGGCGGGGAAATCTGCTGCCGATGCCGCCACAAGCGCCGGAAACGCCCTTGCAAGCGCAAACAGCGCAGCGGGAAGCGCGACCGATGCCGAAAATGCCGCGCAGAGCGCCGCGCAGAGTGCCGCTTCCGCGGCAGACAGCGCCGTCGCCGCCGCAGAAAGCAAAGAAAAAGCCGCTGCCTCTGAGGCCAATGCCAAAGCAAGCGAGGAGGCCGCGCAGAAGAGCGCCTCGGCGGGCGCGGACAGCGAAAAAGCGACTGCGGCAAGCAAGACCGCCGCTGAGACCGCGCAGGGAAAAGCGGAAGCCGCACAAAGCAAAGCGGAGGCGGCGCGGGATAATGCAGCGCAGAGCGCTGCCGATGCCGCTGCAAGCAAAAGCGACGCGCAGGCCGCAAAAACCGGAGCCGCCAATGCGGCTACCGCCGCTGCCGAGAGCCAATCTGCCGCTGCCGCAAGCAAAAACGCGGCGAAAGATTCCAAGGACGCCGCCGCTGCATCCGCGCAAGGCGCATCGAACAGCGCCTCCGCCGCCGCGCAGAGCGCCGCCGATGCTGTCGGCGCGAAAAAGGCCGCAGAGAGCTGGGCGGTGGGCGGCACCGGCACCCGCGAGGGCGAGGACGCAAACAACGCCAAATACTGGTGCGAGAGCGCACAGGCGGCGGCGGGCGGCGGTGTAACGAGCTTCAAGGGCCGAGGCGGAGCCGTTGTTCCGCAGAGCGGCGATTATACGTCTGAAATGGTGGGCGCTGACCCCTCCGGCTCTGCGGCTGCCGCGGAAGAGGCGGCAAAAAAGGCCGCGAGCGCCGAGCTGAAAGGGCACACGGGCAAAAAGGACAATCCGCACGGCGTCACCGCGGCGCAGGCGGGCGCCGATCCGGCAGGAACGGCGAACAGTAAAGTCACAGCTCATAACGAGAGCACCGACGCGCACGCGGACATCCGAACCGCCGCTGCCAATGCCGCAAAGGACGCGGCGACGGTGCAGAAGAACCTCAACGCGCACGACCAAAACACCACCAAGCACATCACGGCGGAGGAGCGAACGGCGTGGGACGGCAAGCAGGACAAACTCACCGGCACCGCTGGCCAGTTCGTCGGATTCGATGCCGGCGGGAACGCCGTGGCCGTGGCTGCAAATAGCAGTGTAACGGTCACCTTTACGGCAAATGACTGGACGGGCGACGACGAACCGTTCACGCTCACGATTCCGAAGACCTCGCACAAGAGAAGCAGCGCGGACTTCACCTTTGATGCCTACTCCCTTTGCAGCGACGGCAAATATGCGAAAAACACATGGGCCGTGCTTGAGCTGGACGTTGAATACACGGCGGCGACGGGAGCCTTTAAGCTCATGAGCGACACGAAGTTTTCCGGTAAGATCGTTTTTGCGGGGTGAGGCGATGAGGGCATACAGAGAGGCGGAGCTGACCGTCCGCTTTCGGGACGGCGGTCCGGACGCACAGGTGAAGATTGACTGTGAGCGCGGCGTCATTTGCATCACGACCTTCGACCGACGGAATATTCCACGGCAATCAAGGATCATTTTCGCGGAGAACGGTGTGCGCTATAAGCTGCCGTACAAGCCAGTTGTACACGCCGAGCGCGGAGAACGCCTTACGGAGACCCTGCGGCGCGCCGGTGTGATCGAGCAGGGCGAGGCCGGTCTCGAGGACCTTGCTGTGGAGTATCGGCGCACGGCAGCGCAGATCAGCATTAAAATTCGCGAATGCCGGGAAGCCGGCATAGATACCGGGCATCTGGGCGCGATGCGGCGAGACCTACGGGAGGCCGCAGCGGTCCTGACCCGATATTATGATTATCCCCGCTTCGGTGTCGGGATATGGGAGCCGAAGCACAAGCGCGGAAAACGATAACTTTGCACAGGAGGCAGGAGCATGAAAACAGGAAACAGCTATTACGGCGTCAAGTACAAGATCAATGGTCATCGCGTCGGCAACGTCTTTGCATTATCGAGCGAGTACCACGTCACATTCGAGCGGTGCTATTCGGAAAATACGCTCGAATCGGTCGAGGCCATCGACTGGAAGAATGTCACGGTCGAGCAGATTCGCACGGACTGCCCCGCCTGTCCGCTGCCGGAGGGCTACGCCTTCACCGTGAAGGCGATCCAGTACGACATGAACACGCAGAGCATCAAGGTGATCATCAAAGCAGACAAGCAGTATTGGGGCGATGTCACGCCGTATCAGGCGCAGATCGAGAGCCTGAACGCCACTGTCACCGAGCAGACGGCACAGATCGCCGATAAGGATGCCCAGCTCGAGGAAAAGGATACGCAGCTCGCAGAAAAGGACAGCAAGATCGCAGCAATGGCAGACGCCGAAACGGCGGCAAAAATTCTTCTGGGGGAGGCAGAGTAAATGAGCATTTCTTATGACGGCGTCGGTACATGGTGCGCCACCTTTGCGGCGGGTACGGGAGCCGAGGAGGGCAAGGTCGTCAAGGTATCCGCCAACGGCACGGTGAGCAAGTGCGCCGCGAACGACGGCTTCTGCGGCGTGGTGGCGGCGATGGGCCGCGACGGCAAGGCGTGCAGCGTGCAGCTCGGCGGCCTTGTGCGCGTACCGTACAGCGGCGAGACCGCGCCGGCGGTCGGCTGGAATCTGCTCGCGGCGGACGGAAACGGCGGCGTGAGCGTTGTGACCAGCGGCGGACACAGCTACCTTGCCGTCGAGGTCGATACGACCGGCAAGACCATGACCATCATGCTTTAAGAGGAGGAGAGAGAAATGCCAACTTATACCGAAAGAGCCAGAGCACTCAGACCTTACATCGAACGGGCAAGCGCATCCCTGCCGGACAGAGACGCGGCGCAGGCCGTTGAGCTGTTTCCCGCGTGGGCGTTCCCGGTCGACTACGCCGAGGGTGATCGGCGCAGCGACGGCGGCAAGCTCTATAAATGCCGTCAGGCACACACCTCACAGGAGGATTGGAGACCGTCTGCAACGCCGGCCATGTGGGTGGTCATCGACGTGGAGCACGCCGGCACGCAGGACGACCCGATCCCCGCGAGCCGCGGCATGGAATACGAGTATGGCAGGTACTATCTCGACAGCGAGGACAGTAAGACCTATCTCTGTGAGCGCACCGGCGAAGCCGCTGGCGGCAAGATCGTGCTGCAGTATCTTCCGCATGAGCTGATCGGGCAGTATTTCACGGAAGCCTGAGCGTAAATGAGCGAGAAAATCGACGCTCTCCGCCAGCGGCACAGTGAGCTGCTTGCGCAGATCGCTGAAGCACGCGATAACGGTGAGGACGAGCTGGAGATCGAAATGCTACGCGAAGAATTGGCGAATGTCCAAGCGATGCTTCACGCCATTGCCCCGCGCAGAGCCAAAGCGCCGCGAGCGAGAACCGTGTCGATGGCCGCTCAGGCAGAGAACGGCGGCGAAATGTCCCTCGGAGACCGCGCGCAATTTCTCTCTTGGGAGCAGGCGGACAATTCGCTTGATGATGAGATCGAGGCCGGAAGAAAGCAGATGCTTTCGGCGGCACAGCGGGGGCTTGAAGCATTGACAGAACGGCAGCGCAAGGTCCTTGAGCTGAACCGCGACGGCGCATCCGTGACGGAGATCGCCGAACGGCTCGGCATCGGGAAGAGCACGGTTTCCCGTACTCTCTCCCGCGCAAAGAAAGCCGTGCGGGAGGAGGTCGAGCTGACAATGGCGCAGGCGGCTTTAAGCGGACAGACAGAGCTTGACCTCGCCGACCGCGAAACGGCAAATCTCCTTCTTTCGGCGATAACGCCGCGGCAGGCTGCTTATCTGTATCTATACTACGGTGAGTGGCTGTCGCTGCGGGAGGTCGCTTCGCTCATCGGTGTGGATAAGGCGACGGTGCTGCGCACAATCCGTAGAGCATTGCGCAACATCGGAGCGATGACCGGCTTTCAGCCGACGACGCTGCGCGGCATGGACGGCCTCGACGAGCTGGCTTATAGCATTTACCGGGAATTGCAGGAGCAGGATGCCGTTGTGCCGCAGGAACGCAGACCGGCACCGCCGCGCAAAGGGCAAAGCAGCCCACGCAAGCCGTGCGAGCCGGATAAAGCGCCGATGCCGCCGCTGACGATCATCCGTGCAAAGCGGCACAGGGGGCAAATGCTGCGAGAGCTGGAGCGGCTTTCCGCAAGTGGGCAGAGCGCGCAGCTCTGGCTTGTGGAAATATTCCGAAAGCTGGCGAAAAACCTCAAGAGCGTAGGACGCTGGCTGCGCCGTAACTGCTGACAAATCAAACAGGCGGATTTATTGCCGCCGGAAAGAGAGAACGCCTATGAACCTATCGACCGTTGCAAGGCGGGCAGCATCAAGGAGATCACCGGCGAAAGCTACGCCGATGATAAATAAATTTTGAACAAAGAAAAGGAGAACAAAATTATGGCTACTTACAAGAGAATCGCATCCGACGGCAAGCCCATCGAGGTCACCGACATCCCCTACGGTCTGAGCGAAAAGGCGGGCATCAGGAACAGCATCAAGCAGCCCGTTATGGCGCGCGACATTTCCCGCGCCGGCACGGAGGTATATGTCGCCCCCTGCTACAAACTCGCCTATGACGCGGACGGCTACTGCGTCAAGACGGAGACGTGCCACATCCCGGAGGAGATTGCAGCTAAGCTCGCGGAGCTGAACAAGTGAGCAGAGCGGGGGCTATCCCCCGCTCTAATACGATTGGTAATACTACCGCGCGAGGTCCGATGTGGCTTCGTGCAGAAAGGACAAAACGATGGAGAACAATACTTTGACGGCGATCAAGGCGTGGATCACGGCGGCGGTGGCGATGCTGTCGGCCTTTTGGGGCTGGTTCGGCTGGCTGCTGATCGTGTGGATCGGGCTGATGCTGGCGGATTGGCTGGTCGGCTCTGCCGCAGCGGCGCACCGCGGGGAGTGGAGCAGCGCGAAGCTGCGTGAAGGCGCGTGGCACAAGGGCGGCATGATCGTTATCGTCTGCATTGCGCTGGTCGCCGACTGGCTGATTGGCATGATGCTGGAGCACCTGCCGGGTGTGAAGCTTCCGTTTGAGTATACGACGCTGCTCGGCCCGCTGGTCGTTGTGTGGTACATCATTGGGGAGTTGGGCAGTCTGGCCGAACACGGCGTAAATATGGGCGCAAAGGTGCCGCCGTGGCTGGTGAAGCTGCTGGCGGCGGGAAAGAACGCCGTGGACGCCGCAGGCGACAAGCTCCTCGGGAGCGACGAGGAGCCGCCGGCATGAAAGATGTGGTCGGCTCCTCGTCGGAAGAGGTACGCATGATAAAAGCCATCCAGCGCTCCGTCGGGGCGCTGGAAAACGGCTGGATCGGAAACCAGACCCTGAGCGACATCGCGGCGAGGCTGGGCGCGGACTGCTTTCCGCTCAACGTCGAGCTGTACGGTCAGCCCGCGATCCTCGCCCACGACATTGACCCGCTCAACCTGAGCGGACGGCTGCCGGAGAACAGCATTTCGGGGAGCTTTTCGTGGCAGGGCGCGCCGTGCAGCATCCTCGTGCGCGGCGGCAGGGTCGTGCGCGACTGGAGCTGTCACTATCCTCGCCCCGAGAGCGTGCTCTACAAGACGCGGGACAGCGCGGTGCGCATTGCCCGCGTCTCCTCGGCGGACGCTCTGACGCACTCTGGCGTCATTTGGGCGGTCGGGGGCATGGGATTGCTCGGCAATTATAACCCTGCCGCAGAGGGCTTTACAGGGGCGTATAGTGACGTTCTGCGCAAGACCAACCACACCGTCCTCGGCTACAAGGGCGGGCTGCTCTACGGCGTCTACTGCCGCAGCATGACCGCGCAGCAGGTCAATGCCTTCGTGCGGGACAAGCTCAAGCTGGAATACGCCGTCATGTTAGACGGCGGGCACGTCGCCGCCATCCATGCGGCGTGCAGCAAGATCAACACAAACCAGCGGCAGTATTACGCTGTGCGGTTCCTGTAGGAGGGGTGAGACGATGAAGCGCGACGAATTGATCAAAACCATGACGGGCTGGGTCGGCGCTGTGCGCGGCGACGCGGTGCATAAGCAGATCGTAGACGCCTACAACAGCTATCTCCCCCATCCGCGCGGCTACAAGCTGACCTACACCGACGACTACTGCGCGGCGATGGTGTCCGCGGCGGCAATCCTCTGCGGCCTGGCGGAGGTCATTCCCGTCGAGTGCAGCTGCGGCGAGCAGATGAAATGGTATCAGGCGCGCGGCCAATGGATCGAGGACGACGCGCACGTCCCCCAAATCGGCGAGCAGGTGTTTTACTGCTGGAACGACCGCAAGGACTACGCACTCACGGACTGCACCGGCGCGCCCAACCACACGGGCATCGTGACCGCCTGCGACGGGCAGAAGATCACGGTGTTCGAGGGCAACAAGGGCAAAACCCACGAGTGCGCCTACCGCATTATCCCCGTGAACGGGCGGTATATTCGCGGCTTCGGCATACCTGCATATCCTACGGAAAAGCGCACGTTGGTGCGCGGCGACAAGGGCGAGGACGTCAAAAAGATGCAGGAATTTCTCAATGTCTGCGGGTACGGGCTGGACGTGGACGGTTCGTTCGGGCCCGCGACGCAGAAGGCGTGGGGAGAGTACGTGAGCGCGTGGATCACGGCGGTCACGGGAAAGTGAGGAAATGGCATGACAACGAGAGAAGCAATCAAGCGGGCGGACGCGCTGCGCCCAAACTGCATTGAAGCGGAAGTAAAGACCAATATCCTGCGCGAGCTGGAGAGCGAATACGCGGAGCTGATGGGCATGGAGCTGCCGGAAAACAAATGGCCGGAGGATCAGACGCTCTTGATGCCTGCACCGCACGATAACAGCTATGTATGGCATCTGTGCGCGGGCATTGACCTGATGAACGCGGAAACGGACCTGTACGCCAACGATAAGGTCGTTGCCAACAGCAAGGTGAGCGAGGCAAAGGCGTGGTGGAGGCGGCATAATCGACCGCCGCACCGCGGGAATTGGAAGGTGTGATATGAGCTACCCCGATCTCCCCAACAATATCCGGAAGTACCAGAGCGAGGTCGTTGCCATCCGCGGACTGAACCTCTCGGACAACACGCAGGACGGGGACCTTTGTGAGACGCGCAACATCTCGTGCCGCCGCTATCCCTACTTCTCCACGCGCAGAGCGCGCAGCAAGCTCACGCCGTATGCCAACGCGACCGCCATCACAGCGTGGGAAAAGCTCGTTGTGGTGCAGGGGACGAACCTGCTGTATGACGGCGCGGTGGTTGGGCAGGTAGCGGAGGGCGCGAAGCAATTCGCGGTCGTCAATACCAAGCTCGTCATTTGGCCGGACAAAAAATACCTCGACATTAAGACGCTCACCGTGCAAAGCCTGACGGCGGAGGCGAGCGGCGCGGGCGCGAAGTTTGAGGCCGACAGCATCACCGTGACCGGATGGAGCGACCTGACGACGCAATTCAAGGTCGGCGACACGATCAGCGTTTCCGGCTGCACCGTGCAGGCCGGCAACAACAAAAACGCCTACATCAAGGCGGTGGAGGCCGGTAAGATCACCGTGACAAGCAACTGCTTCACGGCAGCGACGGAAACGGCGACGATCACGCTTTCACGCTCTGTCCCCGATCTCGACTTTATCTGCGAGAGCGAAAACCGCCTGTGGGGCTGCTGCAACGCGGACAAGACCATCTACGCCAGCGCGCTGGGCGACCCGACCAACTTCTTTACCTACGAGGGCATCAGCACAGACAGCTACGCCGTGGCCGTCGGCAGCGAGGGAAATTTCACCGGCTGCGCCAAGCTCTCTACAAGCGTTCTGTTCTGGAAAGAGAATGTGCTGCACAAGATGCTCGGCAGTTATCCGGCGGAATACGCACTATACACCTACAACGTAGAGGGCTTGCAGGCAGGCTGCCACAAGAGTATGCAGGTGGTCAACGAAACGCTCTTCTATAAGGGCCTGCACGGCATCTACGCCTACTCTGGCGGCATTCCCGCTCTGGTCTCCCGGCAATTCGGCGACCACGAATTCACGGACGCCGTGGGCGGAACAGATGGTGTGCGGTACTTCCTCTCCGTCAAGGAGGGGGCGCGGAGCCGCCTGCTCGCCTATGACATTCAGGACGGTATATGGCTGGAAGAGGACACGACCGCCGCGGTCGATTTCGCCCGCATCGGCAAGGATATGTATTTCCTCGACAGCTCGGGCAGCGTCTACCTCGCCGACACCGGCGAAGAGGACGCAAGTATCGAATGGCTGATGGAATTTGTTCCGTTCTACGCCACGATCAACTACCGCAAGCGCATCCGTAAGCTGTTCCTGCGCGTCACCGTGCCCGCCGGAGCGTGGCTGCGTGTAGAGGCCCGCTTTGACAGCGGCGTGTGGTGCGAGGTCGGCAAGATCGCGGGAGGCCCCTGCGACGACGTGTTCACCATGCCGGTGCAGATCGCGCGGTGCGACAAATTCGGCTTGCGCGTTTCCGGCGTAGGGCCGTGCTGCCTGCTCGGCCTGTCGCGCGAATTCAGTTTAGGGAGTGATAAATAATGGCGGTATTCCCCGAAAGCATGGACCGCATCGACCCGAACGATCCGGGCGCGGCGCTTTCGACCATCGAAAGCTACATCCGCTATATGCAGGAGCGCATCGAATTTGCCAACAAAAACACACTGCGAACGGTCGGCGAAGCGGGCGTTTCCAGCGCAGAGCTTTACAGCAAGATCGTCGAGATTGCCAACACCGTGCAGGGCCTCGCTTCACAGATCGCAAGCCTCAACGGTGACGTGACCGCTCTAAGCGGGAGTGTAAACACTCTGAGCGGCTCTGTCGCAACGATGCAGGGGCAGATAAACAACGCGCAGGAGCAGATTTCCACGATCAACGCAAGTCTGCAAGCCCTTGAGCAGCGCGTGAGCGCATTGGAGCAGACGACACCGACGGCCTAACAGGAGGGAAAAAGAAAATGGCAGGCTATTACAACAAGGACAAGGACTATTCCAAAGAACTGATGCGCACCGACCTGTCCGCGGGCGAGCGGGCACAGCTCACGCAGGAACGGCAGAACAAAATTGATGCCGTTTACGGCGGCAAGGAGCCGACGCTCGCCGACGGCAGCGGCAAGACCTATAACCAGAAATACGGCGGAAGCTCTTCCGGCGGCTCCTCTGGTGGCGGTTCGCGCACCATGCCGAACGGATTCCAAGGGAGCGCAAACGGCGTTGGCGTATGGGACGCCGATCAGGACGCGATCCGCGACATCATGAACAGTAACTCCAAGGCATGGTGGTCGGCGGACGACACGGAGCGCGAACGTCTGCACGCGGCAAATGAGGCCCTTGCAAGACTGCTCAACGGCGACAACGGGACGGTGGGCTTCGATCCCGGGACCGGTTATTGGAGCGGCGATGCGGGGCAGAAGCAGCAGCTTTTGCAGTTCGCTTTCGGCGGCGCACCGAGCTACACGAGCCGTTACGATGAAAAGCTCAACGAGCTTGTCGATCAGATCCTCAGCCGCGGCCCGTTCAGCTATGACGCGGAGAACGACCCGCTGTACCAGTTCTATCAGGACAAGTACCAGCGCAACGGTGACAAGGCGATGCGCGACACGCTCGGCGCGCAGGCGGCGCGGACGGGCGGCCTCTCCAGCTCCTACGCGGGCAGCGTCGCACAGCAGAGCTACAACGACTACATGCAGGGCCTCAACGACATTGTGCCGGAGCTGTACAAGCTCGCCTACTCCATGTACAAGGACGACGAGGACAGCCAGCGAGCGAATGTCGAGATGCTGCGTGCGCTCGAACAGGGCGACTACGCCAAGTTCCAAGACCTCCTCGCGCAGTACAACACCGACCGCAGCTTTAACTACGGCGTGTTCAGCGATGCGCGTAACTTCGGCTATCAGCAGCAGAGGGACAACATCGAGGACAGCCGTTACAACGCGGAGTGGGCGTACAAGCTCAGCAATGCGCCGAAGAATAAGACCTCCGGCAGCGGCTCGACCGGCAGCAAGGACGCCGTCTACGATTATGAGGGACTGTTCCGCGCGGCACAGGCGAGCGGAAACCCCAAGAGTTGGCTTGCCCAGAAAGGCAACTACACTAAGTACGGATTCACCTCGTCCAGCGGCCTCTACGCCGACTATCAGGAATGGGAGGCCAACGGCGGCGGGCTCGACGAAAGCAATCTTGGAAAGAACGGACGCCCCACGTTCGGCGATCTCCGGCGTTCGATCACACAGCTTGTCAATCAGGGCAATGGCAGCGCTGCCTTTGATCTCTACGACAAGTATTTCGACGATATGAGCGAAAAGCAGCGCAATGAGTTGAACCAGCTACTCGGATATAATGGAGGCTGACAATGGCTAAAAAACTCGACCGTTCCTATTTTGAGGCACAGGCGGCAAAGCCACAGACAACAAGACCGCAGGCTGCGTCTGACACCAGCGCGGGCAGCGGCACGAAGAAGCTGGACAAGTCTTTCTTTGAAGTCCGTGCCGAGGAAGCAAAAAACAGGCCCGTAAGGGAGGCTACCCCCGAACAGGGGGCGGCTCCCGCCGCGGAGACGACGCAGCCCGCGACGAAAAGGAGCTTCGGCTCCCGTCTGCTCTCCGGCATTAAGAGCGGCCTTTTGTCCGAGGGCGCAAACCTCGCAAATGCGGGCGGCGTTCAGGCTGACCGGCGCGGCGGCACGGAAATGTCTGGCATCTACCGCGAGCAGGTATCTGCGCTCGATCAGCAGATAGCGGCGCTGGAAAACAACCTGCGCGACCCGTCTTTGAGCGCGCGTCAGAAATCGGAGGCTGCAGACGCGCTTGCCGTTGCCAAGTCCCAGCGTGAGATCTACGCAAAGGCCGTCGAGAGCGGAAAGCAGACGGCCAGCGGGCTTTATAAGACCGCGGATAAGGGCTATTCCCTTGCGGAGAAGTACGGCAAGGAAAGCCTTGACGGAACAGAGGGCATTGAACGCGCCGTCCTCGGCGCTGTGCCGACCGTGACGCAGCTCGGCACGCAGGTCGCCGCAGACCTCCTCGCCCCGGGCGTCGGCACCATTGGCCGCGCCTTTTCCTCCGGCGGCGCGAATGCCGCGGAGTACCGCTATCAGGCGGGCGATGACTACGACAGCCAAAAGGCCGCGCTTCGCATGGCGCTTTCCGCGGGCGGCGTCGCCGCAGGCTCGGCGCTCTCCGGTGCGGTCAACGCCAGCGGCTTGAAGCTGCTCCGGCAACTCGGCAAGCAGAACTATGTCTTGCCCAACATCGCCCTCGGCGGCGCGTCCGCTCTCGGCTATGCCGCAGGCGAGACCGGCTTGACCGAGCTATCCAAGGCCATGACGGACGAGGATTATACGCCGGACTGGAACGCCATCGGGAAAACCGGACTGACCGCCTTTGCGTTCGGCGCAATCACCCGCGCTATTGATACCGCCCGCGTGAGCGTCGGCAATAAACGATACATGAAAGCGCTCAATGAGAATGTGCGGGAGCGGTACAACTACGCCAAGCGAACCATCGACGACCCACGCATGACGGCACAGCAGAAAGCGCAGGCGGCAAATTCCGTCATGGACGCCGCTGACAAGATGCGCTATGCGCTCGATGAGCTTCAGGTCGTGGGCGCGCAAAAGGACGTGAACGCCATACGCGAGTTCCTTTTGAGTATTTACGGCGACATGATGCAGTACACCAACATCAGCTCTGGCGGTATTTCCGGCGTAGGCGGCATTGTCCCGACCGCGCCAAGTGCTCCTCCGAGCGCGCCGGTCGTGCCGGAATCCCCCGTTCAGCCGACTGCGCCGGTCCCCCCTGCTGCTCCGTCGCCTACCGCTCCTACCGTAGCCGGGCGCGCCGCCGTAACCAGTGCGGCGCCTAAAACGGCACCGTCTGCACCCGCTTCCGCACCGCAGGCGCAGAACGCTCCTGAAACGCGCCTTGCAAGCTCGCAGGAGCGCACGGAAGCGCCGACAGGTGAAACGACACCACGGGAACCGAGAACGCAGCAGAGCGAGGTGCAGGAGCTGAACACCAACGCGCCCGCAGACGTTAAGGCAGCCTTTGACGGAGGGAAGATTCTAAACGAAAAGGCGGTTGACGACGCTGTACGCAGCGGAGCGCTGGAAAGCGCATTCGGCGGCGGCATCGTTCAGAGCAAGGGCAGAGCGGACATAGAGCGCTTTGCCAAAACGATGGGCAAAGCGGGAGCGAGCGTTCTTTCGGAGCAGTACCGCGACGGGCAGGATGCCGAAGCGTATATCCGCGGTATGACAAAGGCGTATAACGCCGGAAAGAACGGCACGAGCCGAGCAGAGCTTATCAACAATCTGCCGTCCGGCATTGACGGTACACAGGCTCGGTCCGCATATATCGCGGGGCAGGCCGACGCCACGAGCACGCAAGCGGTAAAAAGCCCCTTGCCCGAGGCCGCGCAAAGCGGTACAATGGAAAGTGCCAAGGCGGCACCGACGCTGACGGTCTCTGATCTCGCTGAGCGGCTGAAAACGAATACCGTGACCGAGGACGGCGCGTTCCGCTACTCGGTGGAAAGGAAAGGCGGGCGGTTTCCTGTCTACGTCGGTTCTATCCGAGAGATCAGCGGGACGGACGCATACGCGACCGACGCCCGCGCCGCGCGCTATGTATCGCAGAATTTCAAGACCTACGAGGAGGCGGTAGCCGACCTCGTAGCCGTTGCCCGCAACAGCGGTTTTATTAAGGAGGACGCCTATGAACAGAACCGAGCAGATGGAGCTGGACGCTCTTTGCGCGAAGGGGGAGAAAAACCTGACGCCGAAGGAAATGGAACGCTACCGCGAGCTTCTGAAAAAAGCATGGGAGAAGCTGGTCATCTTCGAGGACGATACGGAGTAAATGACAGCGCTGCCCCCGCGCGCGGAAGCGTCGCGGAATCAGAATCCCGGGCTCTCTCGGAGTGTGGGATTGAATCGCTTGTCATTCCGGACGGCAAGTGGGATCGCAAATCCCCGGCGTTTACCCGCGGCGGCAAGGTCTATATGCGAGAAACGATCCCCGAAGAAAAGCGCGGTATGATCGCCCCGCACGAAACGACCCACGTTATGAAGCAGGTTGGATATAAGCCCTACCTCGCCTTTATTCACAACGAAGCGAAATACTTTGATGAAAAGACGCCGGCCGGTGAAACCCTTGTGGAGCACATCGGGCAGCACCGTGGATTTAACGGCCTGCCAACCAGCGAAGCAGATCGCGTTACGTTTTTTGATGAGTTGAACGCCGTCATTTACGGACATTACGCCTCCGGCAAGATGGACGGCCTTGATGGCCCTTTGCATCAGGCGTTCCGCGATTTCGACCGCTATATTGAAGAGCTGGATAATATCCACAAGCAGTTTAAGAATCGCAGCGACAAGCCAATTTCTCCGAGCGGGGAAAATGGTAAGGCAAAACCCGCGCGTGCGGAGAACCCGCAGCAGCAAATCGCCGATGATGTGCGGCGCAGCATTGAGCGCGGCATCGCGTTCAGCAGCGCCCGCCTCTTTGAGATCGCAGACAAGGCGTATGGCGGTACGATGGCGCAGGGAGCCTATACCGTCAAGGACGCCTACGACGGAATGGAATTGGCGGTCAACCAATATCTCATGCGCTCCGATCTTGTGCGGCAGGGCAACGGCAACGCAGCGAACGCAAAGGAAACGCTTGCGAAGCTGCAAACGCTTTTATGGAAGCTCCCGACGCAGACGAAGCGCACGGCGGAAATGGAGAGCTTTCAGCAGTTTTCCACGCCGCCGAATATCGCCTACCTTGCCGCGTGGACAGCAAATGTGGGCGCAAAGGACATCGTGCTCGAGCCGAGCGCGGGCATCGGCGGACTTGCCCTCTGGCCGAAAGCGTGGGGCGCGACCGTGTACGGCAACGAGCTTTCGACGCGCCGTCTCGCATTCCTAAATCAGCTCGGGCTTGACGGCACCTATAACCTCAACGCGGAGCAGATCAACAACCTGCTGCCGGACGAGATCAAGCCGAGCGTCGTCCTTATGAACCCGCCTTTCTCCGCTACGGCAGGCAGAACGGCAACCAACAAGACCGCCAATGCAAAGCGGCATATTGAACAGGCGCTTGACCGTCTCGAAGAGGGCGGGCGACTGGTGGCGATCCTCGGCAACGGCATGGAAAACGATGCACCCGCGTTCCGCGCGTGGTGGGACGATCTGCGCCGCGAGTACAGCGTCCGCGCCAATATCCGCATTGACGGAGAGAATTACAAGAAGTACGGGACGACCTTTGACGTGCAGCTTGTCGTGATCGACAAGACGGGGCCGAACCAGACACCGACGATCACCGGCACATATAAGGATCTTTCTAAAATCCCTGACCTTATGGAGGGCATCAGAAATGACAGGACAAGAGTTGAAGAACACCCTGCTGGAGTTCATACCGCTGTTTCTGGAAACGGAGACGCCGACGGCAGCGCTCGCGGAAAACTGGAATCAAAACGTTCTGGAACAACGCCTGCGCGAAGCGGAGGCAATGATCGCGGGAATGCAGCCGGAGCAGCTGCTCTCGACGCTGGGCCACGCCGCGGATTACAGTCTCGCGGAGATCAAGGCGGCGTGGAGCAAAACGCAGGAGGCCAAGAGCTGGCCAGAGCAGTTGGAGAGAGCGGAAGCGCTGATCGACCTGATTCTATCCAACTCGAACGAAACGGGAGCACTCGACCCGAACGAGTACCCGACCGACGCGGAGCGGTAAAGGAGCTGGCGGAAAATCCCGACAGCGTTTATTCCACCTACTCCCCCAGCAAGGTACACATCAAGGGCGCGAAGAAGCACCCGGCAAAGCTCGTGGAGAGCGCGGCAATGGGCGCGGTGCTTCCGCCGGACCCGACCTATACGCCCGCGCTTCCCGCGCGGATCGCCAAGGAGGGCATTCTCTCCGATGCGCAGCTTGAAAACGTCGTGTACGCTGGACAGGCGCACAGTCAGACGCTTCCGGACGGCAGGCGCAGGGGCTACTTCATCGGCGACGGTACGGGCGTCGGCAAGGGCCGACAGCTCGCCGGCATCATCATGGACAACTATCTGCAAGGCCGCACAAAGGCCGTGTGGGTATCGGAAAAAACGGGCCTTGTGAATGACGCCCGCCGCGATTGGTCCGATCTCGGCGGAAATAAGGACGCTATCCTCGATTTCAGCAAATATAAGCTCGGCCAGCCCATCGCCGATAAGCAGGGCGTCATGTTCACCACCTATGACACCCTGAAGATGGCAAAGGGCGGGAAAAGCCGCATTGACGACCTGAAAGCGTGGCTCGGCGGAGACTTCGACGGCGTGATCGCGTTCGACGAAGCGCACAATATGGGCGGCTTTATCAGTGTCAAGGGCAAGCGCGGCAAAACGAAGCCCGCGGCAAAGGCTATTGCTGGCGTGGATCTGCAAAAGGCGTTCCCCAATGCCCGCATTGTGTACGCCAGCGCGACCGGCGCGACGGACATCACGCAGTACGGTTACCTTGATCGGCTCGGGCTGTGGGGCAAGGGGACGGCATTCAACGACGTCAACGATTTTATATCGAAGATCAGCGACGGCGGCTTGGCTGCAATGGAGCTTGTCGCCCGCGATATGAAAGCGATGGGCGTCTATATGGCCCGCAGCATCAGCTATGACGACGTGAAGTACGACACCTTGCAGCACGACCTTACGCCGATGCAGACGGAGATTTACAACACCATGAGCCGCGCGTGGCAAAAGGTGCTGCAAAACATGAACAAGGCGTTGGAGGTCACCGGCCAGAGCAAGGACGGCATGGCAAGGGGACGTGCGGTCGGCGCGTTCTACTCCACGCAGCAGCGCTTTTATAACCAGATCATCACGTCTATGGCTATGCCGTCCGTGATCGAGGATATGCGCCGCGAGCTGGCCGCGGGCCGGAGCTGCGTTCTTCAGCTCACGAATACAAACGCGGCGCAGGCAGACCGCGCCCTCGCCAAAAACGAGGCGGCAGGCGGCTCTCTGGACGACCTGGACCTCACCCCCTCCGACACGCTTATCCAGATGCTTGAAAAGTCTTTCCCCGTCGAGCTGTACGAGGAGTACACCGACGAGGACGGCAAGGAGCGCTCCCGCCCCGTGCTGGACAAGGACGGCAAGCCCGTGCTGGACAAGAAGGCCGTGCAGATGCGCGACAACCTGATTGCCGAGCTGCAACAGATGAAAGTGCCGGACGGCCCGCTGGAAATGCTGCTTGACGCATTCGGCGCGGACAATGTTGCCGAGGTCACGGGCAGGACGCGCCGCGTGGTGGAGAAGCCCGACGAGAACGGAAACATGAAGCGAGTGGTGGAGAGCCGAGGCGCAGCCTCCGGCATTGCCGACGCGAATATGTTCCAAGACGGGAAAAAGCGCATTCTGGTTTTCTCCGATGCGGGCGGCACAGGGCGCAGCTACCACGCTGACCTGCGCGCAAAGAACCAGCAGCAGCGCGTGCATTACCTCCTGCAACCCGGGTGGAGCGCGAGCAAGGCGGTGCAGGGCTTCGGCAGAACGCACCGCAGCAATCAGGCGAGCGCCCCCATCTTCCGTCTTGTGACGACAAACGTCATGGGACAGAAACGCTTCACTTCGACCATTGCCCGCCGCCTCGACCAGCTCGGCGCGTTGACAAAAGGCCAGCGCCAGGCGAGCGGCGGCGTATTCGGGGAAAAGGACAACCTTGAAAATCCCATCGCTATGGACGCGCTTGCTACGTTCTATAAGAGCGCCGACAAGGAAGTGCTGAAAAAGCTCGGCCTTTACGACAAGCTCTTTGACGAATGGGGCCGCATCAACGAGGGAAGCCCCGACCTGCGCGACATCAGCAAATTCCTCAACCGTATTCTGTCCCTTGAAGTGGACGAGCAGAACGCAACATTCCAGCAGTTCTACGACACCTTTGAGCGCATGATGGACGCCGCCATTGCCAATGGTACGGTCGATATGGGCCTTGAAAACTACCGTGCGGACAAGGTGGAAGTTCTGGATGAGACCGTAATCCGCAAGGACCCGAGCGGTGCAGATACGCGCTATGTCCAAATGAAGGTCTACCGCAAGCCGGAGCTTATCCCGTTTTCTGCGCTGGATACCAAGCTGAGAGACTTCAAGGGCCTCGTGCGGCTGGAAGATGGAGGCGTCCGCGCCGTCTACGAAATTTCCAGCAAGACCAACGAAAAGGGCGAGATACAGCGCCGCTTTTCGCTGGAAAGCCCCGTGCGCGGCGTACGGAGCATCTATGTGGAAAGCACTCTGAACGAGAAAACCACAAAGATTAACAAGAGCGAGTGGGCGCAGGCGTGGAAAGAGGAGACGGCGAAAGCGCCGGAGTACAACGAAAGCACGCTCCACCTGCTTACCGGCACGCTACTCCCCATCTGGAACCGGCTTCCCGCGAACAACACGCGCGTTATGCGCGTTGTCACGAGCGACGGCGGGCAGTACCTTGGCCGCGTCATTCGCCCCGACCAAATCGACGGCGTTCTGCGCAGCTTCGGCGCAAACCGCACCATGCAGACCTACACGCCGGAACAGGTGAGCGACCTTATTCTCGCAAAGGGTAAAGAGGTCGTCTTGCGCGATAACCGCGTGAAGCTCACCCGCCGTCGCGTCAGCGGAGAGTGGCGCACGGAGATCAGCGGAACAAACCTCTGGTTCCTCCAAAAGCAGTACCCGAGTATTTTCTCGGAGCGCATCAACTACGAATGGCGCATGTTTATCCCGACCGGCGAAGCGGGCCTATCCGTTTTGCGCGGTATCCTAAAGGATAACCCCGTCGTGGATGTGCGGGAGCCTGCCCCTTCCGGCGACGTGGACGCGAACATGGTCAACAATGTGCGCGACCCAAAGGACGAATGGGACGCGGAGCGCATCAAGGGCGGCGAGGCCAAAGAAAAGGCCAAGAGCATTTCGGAGATCGTGGAGCAGATACGGCACGACTTCGGGACGAATATCACCGCCGGACACATCCGCGGCAAACGCGGCCAGTACGACCGCGCAACCCACGGTATCCGCTCGAAGCTCGTCAACGACCTGCCGAACATTGCACACGAGCTTGGCCATCACCTTGACAACACCTACGACCTGCGTGGGAGCCTGTCGTCCGTCATGCGGGACGAGCTGACGGGCGGCCTCGACGACGCGGCGCGGAACAGCTACCCCAAGAAAAAGTGGATCAGTGAGGGCATTGCCGAATACTTCCGCAAATACCTGCAAAACCGCGAGGTAGCGGCAATCGACTACCCGACCTTTACGGCCTACATCAAGAACCTGCTGCCGGCAAAAGACATGGCGCAGCTCGACCAGCTCGCGGACGAGGTAAACGCCTACTATGCCCTTGACGCAGACACGGCGACCAGCTCTGTCCGTCTGCGCGAGGAGGGCCGCCCCGACGCACGCACCTACGATGAGAAGATCAAGGCGAATGCCGACGCGCTCTATCAGGCGTGGGTAGACAGCAACCACGGCATCAAGCTCTTTGACCGAGCGACCGGCGCGGACACCTACAAGCTCGCTACGAACGCCGCGTACAGCGACGCAATGGCAGGGCAGATTATCGTCGGCGACCTCACGGACGCAGACGGCAAGTATGTCTCCGGCGGCCTGAAAACCGCCCTGCACGGCATCAACCTCAACGACAAGGAGGAGTACCGGCTGTTCGGCGAATACCTCATCGTCCGGCACGGACCGGAGCGTCTTGCAGAGGGAATGCGCGTGTTTGCCGACGACCGGAAGAACAGCGCGGAATTTATGGAGCGCCGCGCCGCCGCGCTGGAACAGCAGTACCCGAAATTCAAGGAGGCCGCCGACCGGCTCTATCAGTTTGAGCGCGATCTGCGGCAGGTGTGGGGCGTGGATACCGGCCTTATCAGCGAGCAGACGGCAAAGGATTGGGACGAGCGCTGGGAATACTACGTTCCGTTCAATCGTGCCGTCAGCGTGGAGAACCGGGGCATCGGCGCAAAGCGCGGCTTCGCCAACCAGAAGAACCCCATCAAAAAGGCACACGGCAGCGGCCTTGACATCGTTCATCCCGTCGATAACATCATCAACAATATTGTTCTCATGGTGAATGCGGGTGTACGGAACAACGTTATGCGGAAGATCACGGACGAAGCTCGCCGCCTCGGCGCGGACGCCTCTCTCCTTGAACCCGTTCCGACGCCGATGAAAAAAGACCTGTTCCGCGCGGTCGATCTGAAAAAGGAATTGAGCGATACCGTCGACCAGAGCGGCATGACAGCAGAGGACAAAATGTTCATGCTGGACACCATCGGCAATATCTCCAATGTCCTCGAACAGTTCAGCCGCGGAAAAGCCTACGGCGATGTTGTTACCGTCATGCGCGGCGGCGAGCCGGAGTTCTGGAAGATCAACGATCCCCTGCTGCTCTCGTCGATCACAAGCCTTTCCCTCAAGTCCATGAACGGCATTCTTGACGCCTACGCCATCGTCAGCCGCTTTATGACGAGCAATATCACCGGCATGAACCTGCTGTGGAACATCTTCTCCAATATGCCGCGAGACTTCCAGACGCTTTTGACCTATTCCAAGGATAAGAACGTCGCACACCTTGTAAAAGCCATCGGCAGCGCCTACGTCAATAAGATCAAGGGCAGCGGAGCGGACCCGCTCTATTTGGAATACCTCGCGATGGGCGGCGGCAAGACCTCTGCCTATACCGCAGACCGCGACCTCACAAGACGCGCGCGGCAGCAGCTTACGGGCGAGAAGAAGATCAGCCTGAACCCGCTGGATATGATCGCGTATATCAGCGATCTTATCGAGCTTGGCCCGCGTTATGCCACCTACAAGCTCATGCGCGAACGCGGTATGACGCCGCAGGAGGCGTTCTATGAAGCGATGGACATCACCGTCAACTTCCGCCGCGGCGGTATCCGCGCGCGGGAGGTAAACAAGGCCGTCCCGTTCTTCAATGCCAACGTGCAGGGCCTCGACAAGCACGCGCGCTGGATCACTGCCGAGGACGCGCCTGCGGGCAAGCGAAAGGGCGCGGCGAAACGGCGCTTTCTCATGTACCTCGCCGCCTCCGCTGCGCTGGCCGCGGTAAACTACGGCATCAACAACAGCAGCGACGAGAACAAGAAAGACTACCAGCAGCTTTCCACCTACACGAAGAACAGCTATTGGGTCTATCCCCTTGGCGACGGGAAATACCTCTGCCTGCCGAAGCCGCGCGAGCTGGCGGTTCCCAGCTCGCTCTTCGAGGCTCTTTTGGAGCGCACTGTCGGCGGGAACGAACACGCCTTTGACGGCTTCTATGAATACGCGACGGACAATTTCCTGCCGAGTATCCTTTCGGACTTTGCGAACCTTGACGCCGCCGGGGCCATTGGCTCGCTCGGCTTGATCGGCGTGGGCAGCTATATGGTAGCAAACCGCGACTTCCTCGGCAGGCCCATTGAAAGTACGGGAATGCGATACCTCGAACCGAGAGATCGCTACAACGAGCGCACGAGCAAGCTCGCGTACTGGATCGGGCAAGCGTTCGACGTCAGCCCCGTCATGGTCGACTACTTCTTCCAGAACACGCTCGGTGGTTTCTGGAAAGCGCAAAAGGCCATTTTCCCCGTCGGCGAGGAGAACCGCGATTGGTCTTTCGGCATTCAGGGTAGCTACATCAAGGACAATCAGTATTCGCAGGATTTGACAAACTGGCTCTACGATCAGGCGGAAAAGTCCTCGCAGGCCAAGAAGTCTGACCCGGCGAACATGGACAAGGCTATCGCTGCCGCGATGGACGATAGAATGGTGGAGTTCTATTCAAGATACAATAAGCTTGCAAAGAACACACCGGATACCGTCGTGAACCGCGGAACGCGGCAAACCGTTCTTGACGCGATCTATGAATACCGGAAAGCGCACGACCACAATATTACGACCGACGCGGAGCGCATGGCCTATGGCGTGTGCAAGGAGCAGGGCGGGACCGAGCTTCTACCGAGCTGCTTGCCGGTTACAGTCAAGGACGGCGACGAGAAAACGCACTCGCTCTCCGCATCGCAGTACGTTGAGTATCAATTCGACTATAACCGTCTATATTGGGAGTATGTCGAAGATATGCTCTCCCCAAGCCAGAGCGCAGACGAGCGCGCCGCCGTTCTCCGCGCGGCAAAAACGGTCGCAAAGGAAGAGGCGACAAATCGCATTCTTTCGGAACTGCGAGCGCCCAAGACAAGCCACGCCGAGAAATACGAGGGTGTCAAAGCGGAAGACGTTGCCATGTTCAAAGCGTTCTGCGACCTCGCAAACGACGACGGGAGCCTGAAACAGGAAGAAGTCATCAATATCATCAAAGGCATGAATCTTTCTGGCGAGGAAAGCTATGCGCTCTTCAAATCCAAGTACCCAAAGAGCGACGCCAACAATCCGTGGAGGCGCTACAGGTAAATCGGAAAGCAGGTGTTCGGAAATTCCGAACACCTGCTTTTTCTCCCCGCCGTGGTGAAATGCCCGTTTTTCCGTGATACGCTCACAGAAAGGACAGGGACGGACCTGCTCAGGAATCTGGCAACGATGAAGTAGCGCTACTACTAACACGTTACTAACAATGCTGGAATCGGAGAAAAAAGAAAAAGCCTTGAAACCGTTGAGTTTCAAGGCTTTTCTGTGGTGCGCGGTACAGGACTCGAACCTGTGACCCCATGCACGTCAAGC
>ENA-UONY01000486-UONY01000486.1-human-gut-metagenome-genome-assembly--contig:-CS9-NODE-486-length-47885-cov-16.722705_pt1 | contig 47885 bp, 39 predicted proteins | sample MGYA00242465_ERZ724012 | MGnify/ENA metagenome assembly ERZ724012 | reverse complement strand
CCGGCACCTGATCGTCGGCGTCCAGCAGCTCGAACACGCGGGCGGCGCAGGCCAGAGCGTTCTGCAGCTCGGTGACCACGCCGGAAATTTCATTAAAGGGTTTCGTGTACTGGTTGGCGTAGCTGAGGAACACGCTCAGCTGGCCGATGGTGATGCCGCCGCGCACGGTGTACAGTGCGCCCACAAGGCCCACGCCTGCGTAGACGATGTTGTTCACAAAGCGGGTGGCGGGGTTCGTCATGCTGGAGAAGAAGATGGCCTTTAGGCTCACGTCCTGCAGGCGGCTGTTCACCTCGTCAAAGGCGGCAAGGCTCTCGGCTTCGTGGCCGAAGGCCTGCACCACCTTCTGGCCCTCGATCATCTCATTGACAAGGGCCGTCTGCTCGCCGCGCACGGTGCTCTGGCCCTGGAAGTATTTGTAGCTGCGCTTGGCAAGGAAGCTTGCCACCAGAAGGCTCAGCGGGGTGATGCACACCACCACCAGCGTGATGGGCACGTTCTCGCTCAGCATGAACAGCAGGGTGCCCAGAATGGTCAGCACGCCGCTGAACAGCTGAGTAAAGCCCATCAGCAGGCCGTCCGCAAAGGTGTCCACGTCCGCCACCATGCGGCTGACGATATCGCCGGAGGGGTGGCTGTCGAGGTAAGAAAGCGGCAGGGTCTGGATCTTGCGCAGGGCTTCGTTGCGCAGATCGCGGCTGACAAGGAAGGTGATGCGGTTGTTGCACACGCTCAGCAGCCACTGGGCCAGCGCGGCGGCACCCGCCACCACCAGCACCTTGACGATGATGCCCATCACGCCGGAGAAATCCACGGCACCCTTGCCCAGCATCATATCAATGGCGCTGCCGCACAGGATGGGGATATACAGCTGGGCCCCCACGCTCACGGCGGCAACGATCAGGCTGCACACCACGAACAGGGAGTAGTGGCGTATCTTGCCCAGAACACGGGTCAGGGTGGCCTTGCGCTGTTCAGGGGTCAGCTTTGTTTTTGCTTTTGCACTCATTTCTGCGCATCCCCTTTCTTGAACTGGCTCTCGTAAATTTCTTCGTAGACGGGGCAGGTCTGGCGCAGCGCGTCGTGGCGGCCAAGGCCCACCAGTCTGCCGTCGTCCAGCACCAAAATCTGGTCGGCGTGCTGCAGGCTGGCGGCGCGCTGGCTGACGATGAACACGGTCAGGTCACCGGGCAGAGCCGCCAGTGCCTTGCGCAGGGCGGCGTCGGTGGCGTAGTCCAGTGCGCTGGCGCTGTCGTCCAGAATGAGGATATCCGGCTTGCCCACAAGGGCGCGGGCGATGGTCAGGCGCTGCTTCTGGCCGCCGGAGAGGTTGCGGCCGCCCTGCTCCACGGGCTCGTCCAGCCCGAGGGGCTTCGCCTTGACGAACTCCGCTGCCTGTGCCGTTTCCAGGGCGGCCCAGAGCTCCGCGTCGGATGCATTCTTGTTGCCCCAGAGCAGGTTCGAGCGGATGGTGCCGCCGAACAGCTGGGCCTTCTGCATGACCATGGCCACCTTGCCGCGCAGCGCTTCGCGGGGGTAGCTGCGGGCGTCGCGGCCCATAATTTCTACGGTGCCCTCGGTGGCGTCGTAGAAGCGGGGGATGAGGTTCACCAGGCTGGATTTGCCGCTGCCCGTGCCGCCGATGACGCCGATGGTCTGGCCGCGCTTGGCGGTAAAGCTGATGTCGGAAAGGCTGGGTGCACCGGCCCCGGCGTAGGTGAGGGACACGTGGTCAAAGCGCACGGCGTCGGCTGCCTTGTCGGCGGCCACCTCGCCCAGAACTTTAGCCGGAAAAGCCATGCCGGGTTTCGTGTCCAGCACAGCCTGCACGCGGCCTGCGCAGGCGATGCCTTTGCTCACCTGCACGATGAGGTTGGCCAGCTTGACCAGCTCCACCAAGATCTGGTTCATGTAGTTCACCAGAGCGATGACGTCGCCGGAAGCCATGCCGCCCACGTTGATCTGGATGCTGCCCACATACAGCAGTGCCACGATGGCGATGTTGATGAGCACATAGGTCACAGGGTTCATCAGGGCGGAGATATGGCCCACGTGCAGCTGCATGTCGGTGAGCAGGGCGTTGGCGTTCTCAAAGCGCGATACCTCGTCCTTTTCCTTGTCAAAGGCACGCACGACGCGCACGCCGGTCAGGTTTTCGCGGGTCAGGCCCAGCACACGGTCCAGACGGTTCTGCACCGTCTTATACATGGGCCGGGTGGCGGCCATGATACCGAACACGACAACGCTCAGCAGCGGGATGGTCACCACGAAGATCAGCGCGGCTTTCACGTTGACCGTAAAGGCCATGACCATGGCACCGATCACCACGAACGGGCTGCGCAGGAACAGGCGCAAAAACAGGTTCAGGCCGCTCTGCACCTGGTTCACGTCGCTGGTCATGCGGGTGATGAGGGTGCTGGTGCCCAGGGTGTCCATCTCCGAAAAGCTCAGGCTCTGGATGTGGGCAAACAGGGCGTGGCGCAAGGCCGTGGAATAGCCCACAGCCGCCTTTGCGGAGAAATACTGAGCCGTCAGGCTGCAGGCAAGGCCGATGGCAGCCAACAGCAGCAGCAGGCCGCACCGCACGAGGATATAGTGGAAATCGCGGGCAGCAATGCCGACGTTCACGATGTCCGCCATGACCAGCGGCACGAACAGGTCGAACGTGGCTTCCAGCATCTTGAAAAGCGGCGCAAGCACGCTTTCGCGCCTGTAGCCGTTCAGATAGCCTAGCATCTTGTTCAAGGCGATACTCCTTCTTTCGTACATTATAATGGTTAATAATGGTTACGGAATCTTATTTATTATAGCGCAGAAAGCGGCGAAATGCTATAGGAAAAGAGGAAAACAGCGCCCTCTCCGTCATTGCTTCGCAATGCCGCCTTGTCCCCTTTTTGTCGCTACGCGACATCTTCCCCCGGCCGGGGGACGTCTTTCAAAGGGAAAGGCAAGAAACGCTCCCGTTATGCTCTTGGCTCCTCCCCTCGGGGGAGCTGGCAAACCCGCAGGGTTTGACTGAGAGAGTTTTAACTGCAATGACGGAGAGGGTTTCCCCGTTGAGAAAATTTCCATTTCCTGTTATACTAAAAGCTGATTACAGCAATGGGAAGAATGGTGAGCAGATGGCAAGACGAACAGATGGCGGCATCCGGTTCCGCCCGGTGGGCAGCGCGCGGCGCGCCCGCACCGCACCGGCCTACAGCCCCGCAGGCACGGGCTGCCCCGCGATCGAGCGGGCCGTGGAAAACCTCTACAAAGCCCAGAACGAGGAAGGTTTCTGGACCCTGATGGGCGCGCTGAACTATGCGCTGGAGCTGGAGACCCATGTTCTGGTGCCGCTGCAGACGGCTCTGACCGTGCACGGCGCTCCTGCGCCCTGGGCAGAGCACCCGGTGCCCACCGAAAAGGCCGACGGCCTCAAGCTGTGGACTCTGCGCAACGACAAAGGCCGCACTTGGCTGCCGCTGTTCACGTCCAGCGCCGCCGCCTGCGGCGACCGCAGCACTGCCGCCCGGCCCATGGCGGACTACACGCTGGAAGACGCCATGGAGCTGGCCCTTTCCACCCCGGGCATCGACGGTGTGGTGCTGGACCCGTGGAGCCACTCGGCCACGCTGGACGGGGCCCTGCTCAACGGCTTGCTCCACGCGGGCCACACCCCCGAGACCCCCGGCGACGAGGAAGCGGACGCCGGAAAGGAAGCCGCCCGCAATGGCAATTGGGAGCAGGCGGCGGAGTGCTTTGAGAAAGCCGCCGAGCTGGGCAGCGCCATGGGGCTTTCGCTGCTGGCCGACTGCCTGTACAAGGGCCGGGGCGTGAAGCCCAGCCGCGCCGAGGCCCGCCGTATGTGGAAGCAGGCCGCCGAAAGCGGCGAAGTGCTGGCCCACATCGCGCTGGGCGACGACTGCGCCGCCCGGGGCGACAACGGCAAGGCCCTTATCTGGTACCGCCGCGCGCGGCAGAACGCCGCCCACATGCCGGATATCGAGTACACCCCGCAGGTGTGTTTGCGCGTGGCCCAGTATGAGACCCGCTACACCTCCCGCAAAAAGGCGCTGGCGCTGGCCGCCGAAGCAAAGCAGGGCTTTGGCATCCGCGCGCGGGAAAACGAGCCGGACGCCGCCCAGTGGCTGGCCGAGACCGAGCAGCTGCTGCAGGAGCTGACCGCACCGCAGCCCGCGGCCCCGGCGGCCTACGACATGGAATCTTTACAATTGGACTAAAAAAGCGTCATACAGATACGCTACAATAGACCGTGAAAAAGCAGTGGCGGTGCGTCCGCAAAGAGAGGAAACAGACAGTATGAGCAAAGTGATCGGCATTGATCTGGGCACGACGAATTCCTGCGTGGCAGTGGTGGAGGGCGGCAAGCCTGTGGTCATCACCAACGCGGAAGGCGAGCGCACCACCCCCAGCGTGGTGGCCTTTACCAAGGATGGCGAGCGCCTTGTGGGCGGCGCGGCCAAGCGCCAGATCGCCACGAACTCCGGCCGCACCGTGTCCAGCATCAAGCGCCACATGGGCTCGGACTACCGGGTGCACATCGACGGCAAAGACCTGACCCCGCAGGAGATCAGCGCCATGATTTTGGCCAAGATCCGCCGCGATGCCGAGAGCTACCTCGGTGAGCCGGTGACCGAAGCCGTGATCACGGTGCCCGCTTACTTTGACGACAGCCAGCGCAAGGCCACGCAGGATGCAGGCCGCATTGCGGGCCTGAATGTGCTGCGCATCATCAACGAGCCCACCGCCGCCGCCGTGGCTTACGGCCTTGACAACGAAGCATCGCAGAAAATCCTTGTGTACGACCTGGGCGGCGGCACCTTTGATGTGTCCATCATCGAGATCGAGGACGGCACCTTCACGGTGCTTGCTACCGGCGGCGACACCCATCTCGGCGGTGACGACTTCGACGAGCGCATCGTGGAGTACGCAGTGGCCGAGTTCAAGAAGTCGGACCGCATCGACCTGACGAAGGACCCCGCCGCCATGGGCCGGTTAAAAGAAGAAGCCGAAAAGGCGAAGAAGGAGCTCTCTGCCGCGCCGTCGGCCCAGCTGAATCTGCCCTTCATCGCGGTGGGCAAGGACGGCCCGCACCATCTGGATATTTCCCTCTCCCGCCCGCAGTTCGAGATGATGACCGGCGATCTGCTGGCCCGCACGGTGCAGCCGGTGCAGAACGCCTTGCGGGACGCCGGCATCTCGGCCAGCCAGCTGGGCAAGGTGCTGCTGGTGGGTGGCAGCACCCGGATGCCCGCCGTGGAACGGCAGGTGAAGGAGCTGCTGGGCAAAGAGCCCAGCCACAGCCTGAACCCCGACGAGTGCGTGGCCATGGGCGCGGCCGTGCAGGGCGGTCTGCTGCAGGGCGGCGGCAAGCTGGCCGGTGCCACCGGTGCGGCGGCGCAGGGCCTTGTGCTGATGGACGTGACCCCGCTGACCCTCTCCATCGAGACGCTGGGCGGTGTGGCAACGCCCCTCATCACCCGCAACAGCATGATCCCCACCCGCAAGAGCCAGATCTTCACCACGGCACGTCCCATGCAGACCAGCGTGGAGATCAACGTGCTGCAGGGCGAGCGCCACTTCGCCCGGGATAACAAATCCCTGGGCAAGTTCAAGCTGAACGGCATCCGGGCAAGTTTCTCCTCCAAGCCGCAGATCGAAGTCACCTTCGACATCGACGTGAACGGCGTCGTGAAAGTGTCGGCCAAGGACCTCGGCACCGGCCGGGAGCAGAATATCACCATCACCGGCAGCACGAACCTGTCGGAGAACGAGATCCAGCGCGCCATGGCCGACGCCGCCGCCTACGAGGCCGAGGACAGCCGCCGCAAAGACCGACTGGACCTGCACAATCAGGCCGAGATGCTGGCCTATAAGGTGGACGAGGCCCTCTCCAAGTGCAAGAAAGAGCTGGACAAGGACGAGAAGAACCGCATCAAGTCCGACCTCGCCAACCTGCGCCGCTGCCTGCGCAAGGACAAGCCCGAGAAGATGAACGAGACCGAAGAAGCCGCCCTGCGCCAGGCCAAGAGCCAGCTGGAAGCCAGCGCCAACCACCTAATGGTGCTCTACACCAGTGAGCAGGGCTCCGATGACACAAACAGCACACTGTAACAGAAAAAACTCCGCTGTGTTTTGCACAGCGGAGTTTTTTTGTTGTGGAAAAATATTACAGCATTTTGGACAGGAACGCTTTCAGGCGCGGGTGCTTCGGGTTGGAGAACAGCTCCTGCGGCGGCTCGTCTTCCTGAATCTTGCCGTCGTCGATGAAGATGACGCGGTTGGACACCTCGCGGGCAAAGCCCATCTCGTGGGTGACCACCAGCATGGTGATACCGGTGTGGGCCAGCTCCTTCATCAGCTCCAGCACCTCGCCGACCATCTCAGGGTCAAGGGCGGAGGTGGGCTCGTCGAACAGGATGACATCCGGGTCCATGGCCAGAGCGCGGGCAATGGCAATGCGCTGCTGCTGGCCGCCGGAAAGGCTCTTGGGGAACACATTGGCTTTATCGGACAGGCCGACACGGGCCAGCAGCTCCTCGGCACGCTTGGAAGCCTCCTCCTTGCTCTTGAGCTTGAGCAGCTCCGGGGCCAAGCAGAGGTTCTGCTTGACGGTCAGGTGGGGGAAGAGGTTGAAGTGCTGGAACACCATGCCCATCTTCTGGCGCACGGCATCGATGTGGGCATCATCCACCTCGATGCCCTCAAACTTGATGGAGCCGCCGGTGGGGATCTCCAGCCGGTTCAGGCAGCGCAGGAAGGTGGACTTGCCGCAGCCGGAGGGGCCGATCAGGCAGACCACATCGCCGCGGTAGATGTCGATGTCGATGCCCTTCAGGACATCCAGGGTGGGGGTAGGCTGCTTTGCGCCCTTTTTGGCCTCACCGCCGTAGGTCTTGGTCAGACCACGGACTTCCAGGATCTTTTCAGCATGATTAGCGGTCACCTTGCGCCATCCTCCTCTCAAACTTCGACAGCAGCCATGTAAAGAGCATGACTAAGACCAGATAGACCACTGCAACGCCCAACAGGGGGAACATGGCCTCGTAGGTACGGTTCATAATGCCCTGCGCCGCATACAGCAGCTCCTTGCCGCCGATAACGGTGATGAGCGAGGTATCCTTGAGCAGGACGATGAACTCGTTGCCCAGTGCAGGCAGCACCGCGCGGATGGCCTGCGGGATGATGATGACCACCATGGTGGTCATGTAGTTCAGGCCAAGGCTGCGTCCGGCCTCCATCTGGCCGGGGTCAACGGCCATCAGGCCGCCGCGGATGATCTCCGAAACATAGGCACCGGAGTTGATGCCCAGTGCCAGCGCACCCACCATGGTAAAGTTGCGGCTGTTGGCAAAGATGACCATGCTCATGATGAGCAGCTGCACCATCATAGGGGTGCCGCGGATGATGGTGGTGTACACCTGACACACCGCGTTGAAGAAGCCCAGCACCGGGTTCTTGCAGCCGGGGCGCTGCTGGTCGTGGGCCACACGCACCAGCGCCACCACGCTGCCCAGCACGATGCCCAGCGCCAGTGCCAGGGCGGTGACCAGCAGGGTGGTGCCCACGCCGCCGACGTACTGGAGCCAGCGGTCCTTCAGCAGAAAGGCCTGATAAAATTTGAAGAAAAACTCCTGCCCGAAGTTCAGCTTTGTGCCGCTGTTGAGCAGCTCTTTGAGCAGTTCGTATTGAGCAGCCATTCGCATCCTCGCTTTCCATTTTTTGTTAGAATTTTGTAACCTTATTTTCCCAAAAAAGAGGAGACGTCCCTATCCGGGGCCGCCTCCCCCTGTTTTGTACCGGGTCCGCCGACCGATCAGTCTGCGGTGATGTACTTGTCCACGATGGACTGCAGGGTGCCGTCTGCCTTCAGCTCTTCCAGAGCAGCGTTGACGGCCTCCACCAGAGCGGTGTTGTCCTTATTCATGCCGATGGCGTAATCCTCCTCGGCATAGCTGGTCTCCAGCACCTTCAGGCCGGGGTTGGCAGCCACATACTCCTTGGCGGGAGCGTTGTCGATGACCACGGCGTCCACCTGACCATTGTTCAGGGCCTGCACAGCGGTCAGACCGTTGTCGTAAGCCACCACAGAGTCCTCGCCGAAGTCGTCGGTGCAGTAGATGTAGCCGGTGGTGCCGCGCTGGGTACCGATCTTCTTGCCTGCCAGATCATCGGGAGATGCGATGTCGGAGCCTTCCGGCACGATGATGGACTGGATGCCGGTGGCGTAGCTGTCGGAGAATGCCATCACGGCCTTGCGCTCATCGGTGACGGTGATGCCGGCCATGGCGATGTCTGCCTTGCCCTGCTGCACGCTCAGCAGAGCGGCGTCAAAGTCCATATCATCGATCTGCAGCTCCAGACCCAGCTTCTCGGCAATGGCCTTGGCGGTGTCAACGTCGATGCCCTCGATGTCGCCGCTGTCGGTGGTCATCTCATACGGAGGGAAGGTGGCGTTGGTCGCCATGGTCAGCTTGCCAGCCATCACAGTAGTCAGCTCACCGGCGGCAGCGCTGGTGGAAGCAGCCTCAGAAGAAGCAGAGCTTGCCACAGAGGAAGCCACGCTGGAAGAAGAACCACCGCAGGCAGTCAGAGCCAGAGCAGCAACGGACAGACCGGCAGCAGCCAGAAAGCTGCGACGAGAGATCATTTTCATATTCAAACACTCCTCAAATGTACTGTATAATTTTCGGCCCGCCGGGACGATGCGCTTCATCAGACCTCCGGCGAACGGATTTAGTATAGATTGTACAAAATGAAAAGTCAATACTTGTGCAAAAAATCCGACGATTTGAAACCGAATTGAAAACAATTATGCAGCAGAATGGTTGAATAGAATGTATATATGCAGGACGGCGGGGAATGTTCTCTTTTTGCCGCCCAAAAGAAAACCAGAAAGGACGGCGGTGCCCGGAGGGCATGAAAGCCCCAGTGGGGCTTTCAAGCAGGCGAGCGGTCTGCGATAGCAGATGGAAGGACTTTGTCCTGACAAGCGTCGGGGGCGCTCCAAACGCGAAATTAAAAATAATTTTTCCGCTGATATTGTCAGAGCGAAGCGGAGACAATTCTAAATCATCCGGTGTTACAAATACCGTGCGATCTCCTCTTTGCTGCGCTTCGGCACGCAGTAATCCCGGTTCTCATCCAGATAATACTTCACGCCGGTCTCGGCGGTCAGCGGCACGATGTGCGATTTGTGGCTCGGATAGCCGAAGGCCACCATGTAGACCAGCTGCTGCGGCGCTTCAATGCCCAGCAGTTCGGTCAGCACCGGCTTGTTGATGGCCCCCATGATGCAGCTGCCCACGCCCTTGTCCCAGGCGGCAAGGGTCATGTTGGCCAGCGCGATGCCGATGTCGGTGGCCGGGTCGCCGGGGATGGCAGTATCCTTCACCACGGCAACAAACAAGGTGGGCAGCTCGTCGGCCTTTGGGGTGCCCTGCTCCGGCGGCAGGTAGGCGGCCCACTTCACCAGTGGTTGCACCCTGGCCACGTCTGTGGGCTGGTTCACCACCACCAGCCGCACGGCCTGCCGATTGGCCCCGCTGGAAGAAAGCCGCACGGCTTCAATGATGTCGTCCACCACATCCTGCGGCACAGGCTTCTGCTCGAACCGGCGGTAGGTGCGGCGGGTGGCGAGGGTATCCATGACAGACATGTAAAACAACTCCTTATATAGTATGGAATGGGGTCCTGCTTTCCTGCAGTATACCAGATGCGGCCGTGCCCTGCAAGCACCGCGCCGGGAAGCGGGCAGAGAACGGCGGGAAAAGAGCGGCCGGAACAGCGGCGCTGGCCCGCGCCGGACGGTGAAAGAAAAACACCTCTGAGATGAACGAAAAGCAACACACTTGTGCTGAAAAGTTGCGATGAATTAACTTCATGTGAAAAACTTGACAAGCAGCGCAAGACGTGATATCTTACGGTTTGCCGAGACAAACTGGCGGGAATATTCCGGGCTGGTTTGCTTTGCTATGGGAAGAAAGTGCAAAACGATCAGGAGGAAAAACGATGTCTAAAATTTCTCGTCGCAACTTTATGAAGTGTGCCGGTGCTGCAGCGCTGGCTGTGGCCGCCGCGGGCGCACTGTCCGGCTGCGGCCCGATGCTGGATGTGGATGTCTATTTTTATGCGAATGGCGCAAAGCTGGAGCTGACCGGCAAGGGCAAGGTCCAGACCGGCGCAGACGAAATGGACACAGCGACCATTGAACTGCCCGCTGAGTACAAAGCAGCATATGAGATCGCGGACGCAAAGGCCAAGGTCATTCGTGAGAACGGCAAGCGCTATGCGAACGTGAACCTGGTTGCAAAAGAGGTGACCTATCAGGTCTATTATCAGCTGGACGGCACCACAGTGCTGCCCGGTGAAGTCACGGCATCCGCTGTGAACCCCACCATCACGGTTAATGATCTGGACCAGGATGAGCTGAAGGCGCTGGCCAAGCTGTTCTACGAGACCACCGGTGATGTTCAGCTGAGCAACAACACCGTGATTGTTCCGGTGAAGAAGGTCATGGGCGAGGTCGAAGTGAAGTATACCAAGTATTCCAGCTTCTGGTCTGAGAATCCTGAAAAGGATAGTCCTGTTGACAATGGAAGCTATGATGAAAAGGTTCCGCTTTGGAAGGGGCAGAATACGATTTCCACTAGCGAGATGAAGAACCTGAACAGTGCGTGCACGATGGGCTACAGATATGTAATGCAGCGCATTGGAACGACGCCCAATGCTGGCAGTAAAAACTTTGAGGAAACAAATATCTTTGCTGTTGATTGGAGCAATCCGATTGTCAAAGTTTACCTGAGCGATACGAAGAACTTCTACTAAGAAGCGGAAAATTTCAAGAATACCTAATAAAGCGGCTGTCCCTCACATGGGGCAGCCGCTTTTGCGCAGAAAAAGAACTTACATCTTATTCTGGTGCCTTTTCGGGATGGGCACGCTCAGCACCAGCGAGATGCCCACGGCCAGCGCCACCGCAACCTTAAAGGTACTGATGCCGTGGGAGAGGGCCAGCGCGTTGTTGCCCTGGATGAAATAGTAGGCGCAGTAGTAGATGCCCGCGCCGGGCACCAGCGGGAAGATGCCGGAGAGCAAAAACACCGTCACCGGCATTTTGAGCACGATGGCAAACACCCGGGTGAGCAGGGTGAGCGGGATGACCGCCAGCAGGGAAGCGGCGGCGGCGTCCATGCCCAGCAGGACGGCCAGCTCGTAGACGAACCAGCCCACGGCCCCCACCAGCCCGCAGAAGGGCAGGCTCTTGCGCGGGCAGCCGAACAGGATGGCAAAGCTCAGGGTGCCCGCCCCGGCAATGAAGAACTGGGCGGCCAGCTCCCCGATCTGTGTACTGGTAAGCATCATGCGACCACCACCCCCGTAAAGAATGTATAAAGGCTCAGCACAAGGCCGGTGCCGATGGCGATGCTGGCTGCAATGAGCAGCGCGTCGATCATGCGGATGGTGCCGGAAAGATAGTCGCCGTGCACGAAGTCCCGGATGCCCATGGTGAAGGCGATGCCCGGCGTCAGGATCATCAGCGCGCCGATGATGGCGTGGCTGGCGGGCGTGCCCAGCAGATTGCAGCCCAGAATGCACACCAGTGTGATAAGGGCTGCGCAGCTGATCTTGCGGAAGCCGCCCGGTAGCTCGTGCCGCTCGCACAGCAGCAGATACCAGCTGGCGGCCAGGCCCGCCGCCGCCGCCGCCAGCGCGCTGCGCAGCGTGCCGCCGAAGATGAGCGCAAAGCAGAACGCGCCGCACAGGCCGCTCACTAGCTGCACCCAGTCCTTGGGGAAAGGGATGCGCCGGGCCAGCACCAGGCGGCTCTCGGCTTCGTCCAGCGACATATTGCCCTCGGCGATCTCGCGGGAGAGGGCGTTCACCGCCGCCACCCGGCCCAGATGGGTGGTGCGGGTGGGCACGTTGCGCACCTCGCTGATCTCGGCGGTGCCTGCGCTGGCAAAAATGCCGTTGGTCAGCACATAAACGTGGAATTCCCGCAAATGGAAGCTGCGCGCCATGATCTCCATGGTCTGCTCCACCCGGAACACCTCGGCACCGTTTTCCAGCAGCGTCTGCCCCGCCGCCATGATGAAATCCATGATGCGGCGGCGCAGTTCCTCGTCGGGGTAGATTTCTCTGCCGTTCATTGCCGCACCTCCTTACAATAAAGTTGATTTCACCAGCGTGTCGGTAATTTCTCCTCGGACACGAAACGGGCCATTCCATCGCCCGCCCTATTGCCCTTCGGGCAACAGGGTCCCACCCCAGCGGACGGTCCTCGGAGAAACTCCCGGCCCACTGGTCGGATACGTTTATTCTATCATGTCCGCGGCTGGCGCACAAGAGGAAAATGATCCTGCTTGACAAAAGCGGAAAAAATCACTATACTACAAGCAGAAGGGGCGCTGACTGCATTGGGCCAGCTTTCCATCCTGCTAGTCAAAAGATTGACCGCTCGGCTGGTAACTGGGGCGGTCAATCTTTTTTGTTATCATCGTCTTTCTTCTGGGAAAACTTTGCCATGACCTCAACGGTCAGACGGATCACATCCACGATCAGGCTCAACAGAGTGAGAACGAACGTGAGCAGTGCGAGAGTCTCCAAAAGAGTCATCCGACATCCCTCCCTTCGCCTTCAAGGCTCCGGGCAGGGTACTTCCAAAAAAAGTTTCCTCCCGGAACCTCTGCTTCGTTCTATGTAATAATAGAAGAATCAGCGATGCGGGATGGAAAGCATGACCATCGATATGCAATCAGCGCCTCATCACCAGTGTAACACAAAGTTTGACGTAAGACAAGAAAAAACACAATTCCCTACTAAAAAACTTCGTTTTAGGTGTTGACAAATCCCGCCGATGGGGTTATTATAAATGCAATATCACAAAAATGGCTGTGATGAGGAGAGTAAGCTTTCGCATTGATCCTTACCAGAGAGCCCGGGCGGTGGAAAAGGGCAGGAAACAGGAAGCTGAAAATGGCCTCGGAGCTGTGCGGGCGAGGTGCATGAGCGCTAAGTTCGCAACGGGATGCGCCCGTTACAGCGTCCGGCTGTAAGCAGCAAAGCTGCCGCAGCATCGAGGCTGTGCCCGCAAGGGTGCGGTAAACCAAGGTGGTACCACGGAAGTATGTTCTGCTCCCGTCCTTGTCTGAGCGTTGGCTCAAAGGCAGGGACGGGAGTTTTTTTCATGCATCCGTTCCAAGGCCCTTGCACGGAACTGTGCCGTGCGGGCCGCTGTACATTTATAATAAGCAAAATAGAGAGGGAACAAAACTATGATTACTCGTCGCGATTTTCTGAAGGTTTCTGGCGTCGCAGCCGCAGCCGCTGCCCTGACCGCATGCGGCGGCTCTTCTTCCACCGCATCTTCCGGCACTGCTTCTTCTGCAGCTGCTTCCACCGCAGCCAAGCTGGATAAGATCAAGGTGGCTGTGCCCAACGACACCACCAACGAGGCCCGCGCCCTGACCCTGCTGGAGAAGAACGGCTTCTTCAAGCTGAAGGCTGACGCCGGCCTGACCGCCACCGCAAAGGACATCGAGGAAAACCCCCTGAACGTCACCGTCGATGAGGTGGAGGCTGCTCAGGTGCCCAACGTCCTGCAGGACGAGGACTACGCCGTCATCAACTCCAACTACGCCATCTCCGCCGGCCTGGACCCCATCAACGATGCTCTGGCCATGGAGGACGGCACCTCTGCTTACGTCAACGTTCTGGTCTGCAAGGAAGGCAACGAGGAGGAGCCCAAGATCAAGGCTCTGGTGGCCGCTCTGCAGAGCCAGCAGGTGAAGGACTTCATGGATGAGAACTACAAGGGTGCTGTGGTCTCCGTTGTCGAGAACCCCACCGACGGCTACGACTCCTCCATTGATTACGACGCACTGAACGGCGAGACCGTCAGCTGCGCTGCTACCCCGGCTCCCCACTGCGAGGTGCTGGAGATCTGCAAGGACATTCTGGCTGCCAAGGGCATCACCCTGGACATCCAGGAGTTCGACGACTACATCCAGCCCAACAACGTGGTTGAGGACGGCCAGATCGACACCAACTACTTCCAGCATCAGCCGTATCTGGACGACTTCAATGCAGAGCACGGCACCCATCTGGTGACGGTTGCCGGCATCCACGTGGAGCCTATGGGCATCTACGGCGGCAAGCAGGACAGTCTGGCACCGATCGAGGGCTAAGCTAAAAAGGAGCAATTTCTGTGATCGAGATCAAACACCTTTCCAAGACCTTCCAGATGAAGGACGGCGCGGTGAACGCGCTGAAGGACATCAACCTCACCATCCCGGATGGTTCCATTTATGGCATCATCGGCATGTCCGGTGCGGGCAAATCCACGCTGGTGCGCTGCATCAACCTGCTGGAACGCCCCACCGAGGGCAGCGTTGTGATCGATGGCACCGCTATGGAGACTTTAAACGCAGCCCAGCTGCGTGAGCGCCGCCGCGATATCACCATGATCTTCCAGCAGTTCAATCTGCTGATGCAGCGCAGCTGCCTGAAGAACATCTGCTTCCCCATGGAGCTGGCCGGTGTGAAGAAGGCGGATGCCGAAAAGCGCGCCAAGGAGCTGCTGGACGTGGTGGGCCTGCCCGATAAGGCCAACGCCTACCCGGCCCAGCTTTCCGGCGGCCAGAAGCAGCGCATCGCCATCGCCCGCGCGCTGGCAACGGACCCGAAGGTCCTGCTGTGCGACGAGGCCACCAGTGCGCTGGACCCCAACACCACCCATGCCATCCTGACCCTGATCAAGGACATCAACAAGAAGCTGGGTATCACGGTGGTGGTCATCACCCACCAGATGAGCGTCGTGGAGGAGATCTGCGATCAGGTTGCCATTCTGGACGGCGGTGTGGTCGTGGAACAGGGCTCGGTCGCAGAAATTTTCTCGAACCCCAAGACGGCGGCGGCAAAGCGTCTGGTGGCCCCCAACGGCGGCAGCGCTGCCCGCGATCTTTCCAGCTTTGCCCCGGACGACCATGTGGTGCGCGTCACCTTCAACGGTTCGTCCACTGCAAAGCCGCTGGTGGCAAGCCTTGCGGCTGAAAAAGGCATTCTGGTGTCGGTGCTCAGTGCCGACACCCGTGATCTGAACGGCCAGTGCTACGGCTCCATGCTGCTCAAGCTGCCTGCCGATGTGGAGCAGGCAAAGCAGGCGGCCGCCTACATGCGCGGCCAGCCCGGTGTGACGGTGGAGGAGGTGACCGGCGAATGAGCATTGCAGATTACGGCTTTGCCATCTGGGAGACCTTCTATGTGACGGCGCTCTCCACCGCCTTTGCGCTGGTGCTGGGCCTGCCGCTGGGTGTGCTGCTGGTGGCCGGTGACAAGGACGGCGTTCTGCCGCTGCCTTCCTGGCTGATGCACATCCTGAACATCGTCATCAACATTCTGCGCAGTGTGCCCTTCCTGATCCTGATGATCTGCGTCTTCCCGCTCACCCGTGCCATCGTGGGCACCACGGTGGGCACCAAGGCCACCATCGTTCCGCTGGTGGTGGCGGCCTTCCCCTTCGTGGCACGTCTGGTGGAGACCAGCCTGCGCGAGCTGGACGAGGGCGTGGTAGAAGCTGCCCAGAGCATGGGCGCTACCCCCTTCCAGATCATCACCAAGGTGATGATCCCCGAGTGCCTGCCCGGCCTGATTTCCAGCATGACCACCGCCCTGACCACCATTCTGGGCTACTCGGCCATGTCCGGCGTCATTGGCGGCGGCGGCCTGGGCAAAATTGCGTTGTCCTACGGCTACTACCGCTACCAGACCGATATCATGATCGTCTGCGTGGTGCTGCTGGTGCTCATGGTGCAGGTGTTCCAGAGCGTGGGCACCTGGTGGGCCAACAAGAGTGATAAGAGACTGCGGAAGTAACCCCTAGCCCCCGGTCGGGAAGCAAAATTTAACGTTTCAATTCCCCGCCGGAGGCATCTGCACTCCTGCGGGGAATTGTGCTATATGGACAAACCCAGCAAAGGAGTATGTAGTATGAATCGTGATACCATCTGCGTGCAGGGCGGTTACACCCCCGGCAACGGCGAACCCCGCCAGATCCCCATTGTGCAGTCCACCACCTTCAAGTACGCCACCAGCGAGGATATGGGCAAGCTGTTCGACCTGGAAGCCGACGGCTACTTCTATTCCCGCCTGCAGAACCCCACCTGCGACCTGGTGGCGAAAAAGATTTGCGAGCTGGAAGGCGGCACTGCCGCCATGCTCACCTCCAGCGGTCAGGCCGCCAACTTCTTCGCACTGTTCAACCTGTGCGAGGCTGGGGACCATATCGTGGCGTCCAGCACCATCTACGGCGGCACCTTCAACCTCATCTCCGTCACCATGAAGAAGATGGGCATTGACGCCACCTTCGTGGACCCGCTGTGCACCGAGGAAGAACTGAACGCCGCCTTCCGGCCCAACACCAAGGTCGTGTTCGGCGAGACCATCGCAAACCCGGCCCTCACCGTGCTGGACATTGAAAAGTTTGCCACGGCCGCCCACGCCCACGGCGTGCCGCTGATCGTGGACAACACCTTCCCCACGCCGGTCAACTGCCGCCCCTTCGAGTGGGGCGCGGATATCGTCACCCACTCCACCACCAAGTACATGGACGGCCACGGTGCCGTGCTGGGCGGTGCCATCGTGGACAGTGGCAAGTTCGACTGGATGGCCCACGCCGAGAAGTTCCCCGGCCTGTGCACCCCGGACGACAGCTACCACGGCATCACCTACGCCGAGCGCTTTGGCAAGGAGGGCGCGTTCATCACTAAGGCGACCGCCCAGCTGATGCGCGACTTCGGCTCCATGCAGTCCCCCATGAACGCTTACATGCTGAACCTGGGCCTGGAGAGCCTGCATGTCCGGATGCAGCGCCACTGCGAAAACGGCATGGCCGTGGCAAAGTTCCTGGAAGCACACCCCAAGGTGGCTTACGTGAACTACTGCGGTCTGGAAAGCAGCCCCTACCACGCACTGGCCGAAAAGTACCTGCCGAACGGCAGCTGCGGCGTGGTGAGCTTTGGTCTGGCCGGCGGCCGCGAAGCTGCCAGCACCTTCATGAAGGAGCTGAAGCTGGCTGCCATCGAGACCCATGTGGCCGATGCCCGCACCTGCTGCCTGAACCCCGCATCCAGCACCCACCGCCAGATGAACGACGAACAGCTGAAAGCCGCCGGTGTGCCCGCAGAGCTGGTGCGCATGAGCTGCGGTCTGGAAAGCAGCGAAGACCTCATTGCCGATATCGCGCAGGCGCTGGATAAGATTTAAAAACTTCCCCAAAGGAGTACGACACTATGCCGCTGATCATCCCCAAGACCCTGCCCGCTTACGATGCCCTCTACAACGAAAACGTCTTCGTCATGCACCGTGAGCGCGCCCTTGCCCAGCACATCCGCCCGCTGGAGATCCTCATCCTCAACCTGATGCCCACCAAGATCACCACCGAGACCCAGATCGCCCGCCTGCTGGCCAATACCCCCATTCAGGTGCACATGACCCTGATGCAGACGGCCAGCCACGCAGCCACCCATGTCTCGGCGGCACACCTCGAGTCCTTCTATAAGACCTTCGACGAGGTGAAGAATAACCGCTACGACGGCATGATCATCACGGGGGCACCCATCGAGACCATGGACTTCGAGCAGGTGGACTACTGGGACGAGCTGTGCGAGATCATGGATTTCAGCGAGACGAATGTCTACTCCACCCTCCATGTGTGCTGGGGCGCGCAGGCGGGCCTGTACTACCACTACGGCGTGCACAAACAGCTGCTGCCGGAGAAGATGTTCGGCGTGTTCGAGCACCGGGTCACCCGCCCGGCAAACCCGCTGGTGCGCGGCTTCGACGAGGTGTTCTATGCGCCCCACAGCCGCCATACCGGCATCAGCCGCGAGGATGTGGACAACTGTAAGGCACTGCGCATCCTTGCCGAGAGTGACGTGGCCGGCCCCTTCCTCATGAGCACCGAGAACGGACGGCAAATTTTCGTCACCGGCCACCCGGAGTACGACAAGTACACGTTGGATTCCGAGTACCGCCGCGACGTGGACAAGGGCCTGCCCATCCATGTGCCGGTGAACTACTACCCGGACGACGACCCCGCGAAGCCGCCGCTGTTCCGCTGGCGTGCCCACGCCCACCTGCTGTATGAGAACTGGCTGAACTATTACGTCTACCAGAACACCCCCTACGATCTGGGCGAAATCCAGCGCGTGAAGCACGAATAAATGCACAAAAACCGGTATTGCGTCAAAATTGCGCGATACCGGTTTTTGTGCTATACTGTTCCTGCGGCCCTTCTCCATTCCCCTAACCGCGGAAAGGAGGTGGTAACCAATGGAAGTCTTCGTCTCATTTATACAGACTGTCGGAGCAGAGGTAGTTGCCTACTATCTGTGCAAGTGGCTTGACAGCCTGTTCTTCAAGGGCAGCAAGCACTAACCCAAGAAGCCCCCCGGTACTGACACTACCGGGGGGCTTTTGGTTTTTTCGTGGTAACCACGGAACAGGCCTTCATCTCATTGCCTATCTTTAGTATATGCAGTTTTAAGCAAAAGTCAAGCGATGAAATGTAAATTATTTTTTACGCCTTACCGGCTTTTTCTTCCGCACACTGTAGCCAAAGGTGCCCAGCTTTTTGCCCAGGGCCAGATACTCGCCGTGGCTGTAGACGATGAGATTTGCCTTATCAAGGCAGAGCTTGCCGGTCTCATCCAGCAGGCTTTCGTCCACATCGCAGGCCACAACTTCGGCCAGGAACAGATCATGGCTGCCCAGCGGGATCACCTGAGTCACTTTGCACTCGAGGTTCACCGGGCTTTCTTCCAGCACCGGGCAGTCGGTCAGCACGCTGCCGGGGGCGGCATGCAGGCCGCAGGCGGCGAACTTATCCACGTCGCGGCCGCTTTTCACGCCGCACCAGTCGATGGAGCGCACCAGCGCTTCGGTGGGCAGGTTGATGGCAAACTGCCCGCTCTCCTGGATAAGGCGGTGGCTGTAGCGCTCCGGCCGGACGCTGATGGAAACCATGCTGGGCTGGGTGCAGATGGTGCCCGTCCAGCCGATGGTGATGAGGTTGGGCTTATCCAGCCCGCCGCAGGAGACCAGCACCGGCGGTTCCGGGTTCAGCAGGGTGCTGCCCCGCCAGCTCTGTTTGCTCATCCGTGATACTTCCTTTCATAGGGGGCCCAGGTGCGCTCGGAGATGATGTAGCGCGGGCGGGCTTTCGTTTCCATATAAATTTTGCCGATATACTCACCGATGACGCCCAGGCACACCAGCTGTACGCCACCCACAAAGCAGACGATGCAGATGGTGGAGGCCCAGCCTGCCACCACACTGCCTAGGATGGCATCAATGATGGCCCAGATCACGCCGATGAAGCTGATCAGGCTCACCACGATGCCTGCGCCCGTGATGATGCGGATGGGCTTGTTGGAAAGGCTGGTGATGCCGTCAAAGGCCAGTGCCAGCATCTTGCTCAGGGGGTAGTGGCTCTCGCCGGCCAGCCGCTCGTGGCGCTCGTAGGTGACCACTTCGCTCTTAAAGCCCACCAGCGGCACCATGCCGCGCAGGAAGATGTTCACCTCTTTATAGTCTGCAAAGCTTTCCAGCACCCGGGTGCTGATGAGCCGGTAGTCGGCGTGGTTGAACACGATGTCCGCGCCCAGAGCGTTCATCACGTGATAGAAACCCTCGGCGGTGAACCGCTTGAAGAAGGTGTCGGTATCCCGGCGGCTGCGCACGCCGTACACCACCTCGGCACCGGCTAGGTACTTTTTCACCATCTCATCCATGGCGTTGATGTCGTCCTGGCCGTCGCAGTCGATGGAGATGGTGATATCACAGGTGCCGCTGTGCAGCGCTTCCATCAGGCCCGCCAGTACGGCGTTCTGGTGGCCGCGGTTGCGGCTCTGCGAGATGCCGATGAAGTGCTCATCCTGCGCGGCAAAGCCCTGAATGAGCTCCCAGGTCTTGTCGCGGGAGCCGTCGTTTACGAACAGCACCCGGCTTTTCTCGCTCACAAGGCCCTGTGCAGTGAGGCTCTTGATCTTTTCCAGAAACATGGGTGCCGTGATGGGCAGCACCTGCTCCTCGTTGTAGCAGGGGATCACGATCCAGAGGATAGGTTTTGACATGGTAAAAAAGCTCCTTATAATAAACAGCAAAAAGGATGCTGTTGAAGTTACGGCCCTTCCCGTGAAAAAGAGTTTTAGAAAAATCCGCAGATTTTTCTAAAACTCAAATATAAAAATAAAATTTCCGATGAGAATGGCCAAAGCGCACGCGGCGGCCATTTTAAATGATCCGGCTCACTGCACCATTTGCTTTAAAGTCTCCGGTTCCAGCAGCTTGAAGCTGCTCTTGTAAGTGTCCAGCAGGCCGTCCCGCTGCATCTGGCTCAGCTCACGGCTGAGGGCGCTGCGGTCGCAGTTCAGGTAATCCGCCAGCTGGATGCGGGAGAACGGGATGCTGAAGGTCAGGCTGCCCGCCCGCTCGGCTTCGCTGAGCAGGTAAGCGCACACCTTGGCCCGCAGGCTTTTCAGCACCAGCAGGTCGATGCGGCGGGAAAGCGAAAAATACTTGTCGCTGATGGTGCGCACCAGGTTCTGCAGTGCGCGCTGGTGCGCCGGGCTGCCATCCGAAAGCAGCAGCCGCTCGTAGGGGATGAGTAGCACCTCGCAGGGTGCGGCGGCCAGCACCGTCACCGGGCTGGCAAGGCTGGACCCGCCCAGCACGTCGCCGAACACGCCGCCCGGCTCCATGTGGGTGATGGGGATGCGCGCCCCGCCCGGGGCCGGGCGGTAGGCTTCCAGCGTGCCGGTGAGCACCACGCCCACCCGGCGGTTGGGTTCCCCGGCCAGCACGAGGGCCTCGCCCTTGCCGTAACTGCGCACCACAGCACCCAGCTGGGCCAGCAGCACCTGCAGCTGGTCGGTGGGGATGCCGGTGAACAAAGAGGTGGATTGTAACAGCGGAAGATAGTTTTTCATCACAAATCCGTGGGAAAGAGACAGGCTCCCACAGCCCTCCTGCAATTCTGTTGCACACGCAACGGTATTTTTACCCCTATTATAGTAAACTTAGACGCGCAAAGCAAATGATTTTGCAAATTTGCTTTGTAAAATTTTGAAAAAGACCGACCCATTCCGCAAACGATGCGGCCCCGGCGGGGGAAAGGGCGCGGTCTTGCGCGGAAAGAGGAAGGTATCCACACATGAAAAAAATCGTATCCCTGCTGCTGGCGCTGACCATGGCACTGAGCCTGGCTGCCTGCGGCGGTGCAGCATCCGAAGCTGCTTCCAGCGAGGCTGTCTCCGAGGCAGCATCCGAAGCTGCTTCCAGTGAAGAAGCAAAAGAACTGTCCACCACCGATGCCCTGCGCATTGCCGGACTGAAGGGCCCCACCACCATGGGCCTTGTCAACCTGCTGAGCATGGAAGAAGACGGCACCGCCGCCATGGACTATGACCTGCAGCTCTACGGCGCGGCCGACGAGATCGTGCCCCTGCTGATGAAGGGCGAGCTGGACATGGCTGCCATCCCGGCAAACCTGGCCGCGACCCTCTACCAGAAGACGAACGGCGGCATTCAGGCCGTGGCCGTCAACACGCTGGGCGTGCTGTATGTGGTGGAAAAGGGCGGCGACACCGTCCAGTCCATGGCTGACCTGAAGGGCCGCACCATCCTGTCCACCGGCAAGGGCACCACGCCGGAGTACGTCCTGCGCTATCTGCTGAATGCCAACGGCATCGACCCGGACAAGGACGTGACCATTGAATACTACAGCGAGGCCACCGAGGTCACCGCCCAGATGGCCAACACCGACAACGCCATTGCCGTGCTGCCCCAGCCCTATGTGACCGCGGCCGGTCTGCAGGACGACACCCTGCGCGTGGCCCTGAACCTGACCGAGGAGTGGGACAAGGTGGCTGACACCCAGCTCATCACCGGTGTGACCGTGGTGCGCAAGGAGTACGCCGAGGAGCACCCCGACGTGGTGGCCGCTTTCCTCGCTGACTACGCCAAGAGCGTGGACGCCGCCAACACCGATCTGGACGGCACTGCCGCCCTGTGCGAGGAGCAGGGCGTTGTGGCCAAGGCTGCCATCGCCAAGAAGGCCCTGCCCAACTGCAACATCGTCTGCCTGACCGGCGACGAGCTGAAGGCCAACGCTTCCGCTTACCTGCAGGTGCTGTATGACGCCGACCCCGCAGCTGTTGGCGGCGCACTGCCCGGCGACGACTTCTACTGGACTGCCGAGTAACCCCTGAATAAACCATCTCTCCGGCCGCTGTGCGATTGGTACGCATGGCGGCCTTTTTGCGTGTGGCAATAGGGCAGGCCATCAGATAGCTTTCTCCGCGAACAGCGACGGGTTGCGGCACCCAGCATCCGCTTCGCTATCGCTTGCGTCTTGCTGGCCGCGGCCCCAACAGCAACTCCCTGTTTCCGCCACCGGCGGCGGTCGTTGCCGTTGCAGAACTCCAGTCCCGCCCCAACGCTTGCGCGCCGGGGCCCCACCCCCAGGTCATTCGCTGGAGAAACTATCTGCCGTCCTGCCCGGGAAACTGCTGCCGCCCCTTCCACCCCTTGCCTTTCCGTTCAAAAAAGACTACAATACCCATAGTAAATCAAAACAAACCGAAACGGAGGACATAGATTATGGCTTGTACGACAATTCTGGTCGGCAAAAATGCTTCTTACGATGGCTCCACCATGATCGCCCGCAACGACGATTCCGGCGCGGGCCACTTCACCGCCAAAAAATTCACCGTGGTGCACCCTGCGGAGATGCCTAAAACCTACCGCAGTGTGCTTTCTCATGTGGAGGTGCCGCTGCCCGAAGGTGCGCTGCGCTTCACCGCCATGCCCAATGCGGTGGAGGGCAAGGGCATCTGGGCGGCCGGCGGCGTCAACGCGGCCAATGTGGGCATGACCGCCACCGAGACCATCACCTCCAACCCCCGCGTGCTGGGCGCGGACCCGCTGGTGCCCGGCGGCATCGGGGAGGAAGATATCGTCTACCTGACCCTGCCCTACATCCACACAGCCCGCGAGGGCGTGCGGCGGCTGGGCAAGCTGCTGGAAACGTATGGCACCTACGAGATGAACGGCATCGCCTTCCAGGACGTGGACGAGATCTGGTGGCTGGAGACCATCGGCGGCCACCACTGGATCGCCCGCCGTGTGCCGGACGACAGCTATGTGGTCATGCCGAACCAGCTGGGCATCGACAGCTTTGATCTGGAAGATGCCCTTGGTGCCCAGAAGGAGCACATGTGCTCTGCTGATCTGGCGGAGTTCGTGGAAAAGTATCACCTGAATCTCTCCATGGACGGCAGCCTGAACCCGCGGGACGCCTTCGGCAGCCACGACGACGCCGACCACGTCTATAACACGCCCCGCGCCTGGTGGATGCTGCGCCACCTGAACCCCACTACCTGGGTGTGGGACGGCCCGGACGCCGACTACGGCCCCCGATCCGACGACCTGCCCTGGTGCATGGTGCCGGAAAAGAAGATCACTCCGGAAGAAGTCAAGTATGTGCTGTCCGGCCATTATCAGGGCACGCCCTATGACCCCTACCTGACCTACGGCGACAAGGGCATGAAGGGCGCTTACCGCTCCATCGGCATCAACCGCAACGATTTCATGGCTCTGCTGCAGATGCGCCCGGACGTGCCGGAAGCTTCCCGTGCCATTGAGTGGATCGCCTATGCGTCCAACGCCTTCAACACCATGGTGCCTTTCTACGCCAACGTGGAGCGCACCCCGGAGTACCTTGCAAACACCACCGGCACCGTCTCCACCGACAACTTCTACTGGGTCAGCCGCATGATAGCCGCCATGACCGATGCTTCCTATAATAAGTCGCTCATCCACATCGAGCGCTACGCCGAGGCTGTGGTCTCTGCCGCCCGGGCACTGGTGAACGAGTATGACGCAAAGCTTGCGGCAGCTGCATCTGACCAGCGTCCCGCCCTGCGCGAGGAAGCCAACGATGCCATTGCCGCCATGCTGAAGGAGAAAGCCGCCGACACGCTGGATAAAGTTCTGTTTGAGCTGAGCTGCCAGATGAAGAACGCCTACTCCCGTTCGGATGCATAAACGATCAAAAACCGTCAAATGAAAACCCGTTCAGAGCTTGTTCTGAACGGGTTTTCTGCTTGTATCCCACTCTCTGTGCGTACTGCACAAATTTTGACGCATTTTTTTGTGAGTGAACACGAACGAAAATGACCGAAACTGATTGAATTTGACGCAAAACTTGCTATAATAAAGATGCAAACAATCAAAACACGCCAGACTTGTGCAAAACCGGTCATGGCGTGAGAGACCAAAGGAGAGGATGCAGATGCTGGCAGAAGAACGCTTCAGTCTGATCCTGAAGCAGCTGGAACGGCAGCGCACCGTCACCGTGCAGGAGCTGTGCGAGGCGCTGAACACTAGCGAGTCCACCATCCGGCGCGATCTGACCGAGCTGGACCGGCTGGGCAAGCTGAACAAGGTGCACGGCGGTGCCACCCTGCCGGACAGCCGTTTTCTGGCCGATGAGCCCACCATGGCGGCCAAGGAGACGCTGGCCGTGGCCCAGAAGCGCAGCATCGCGCAGACGGCGGCCGGGCTGATTCAGGCAGACGACTTCGTCTTCATCGACGCCGGGTCCACCACGCTGGAGCTGGTGCATGCGCTGGAAGGTGACGCCCTCAAGGCCGGTTATGTGACCAACGGCGTGGCCCACGCCCGGGCGCTGGCCCGGAAGGGCTGCCGGGTGTACCTGCCCGGCGGGCTGCTGCGGCCCCAGACCGAAGCCATTGTGGGCGCGCCCGCCCTGGCCAGCCTGCAGCAGTACCGGTTCACCAAGGCGTTCATGGGGGCCAACGGTGTGGCGCTGGAAGCGGGCTTTACCACTCCGGACCCCGAGGAGGCGGCCGTAAAAGCGGCGGCGGTGCACCGTGCACGGGAAGCGTGGTTTCTGGTGGATGACGCCAAGTTCGCCCGCGTCTACCCGGCGGTCATCGCGGACCTGCAAAGCGGGGCCATCCTGACAAACCGCTGCCCGAACCCCAAGTACAAACAGTACACCTTAGTAAAGGAGACAGAGCTATGATCTATACCGTAACGTTCAACCCGGCCATTGATTATGTGGTGCGGCTGGATGCCCCGCTGGAAGTGGGCGAGGTGAACCGCGCAAACGGCGAGGACTGCGTGCTGGGCGGCAAGGGCATCAACGTGTCCGGCGTGCTGGCCCAGCTGGGCTGCGAGAGCGTGGCCCTGGGCTTCGTGGCCGGTGAGACCGGTGCCTGGCTGGAGCGGGGCCTTGCCGCCCAGGGCCTGCGCACCGACTTCGTGCACCTGGAACAGGGCATGACCCGCATCAACGTCAAGATCAAGGCCGGGCAGGAGACCGAGCTGAACGGCGCGGGCCCCGCCATCCCGGAAAGCGCCATGCAGCAGCTGGAAGCCCGGTTGGACCAGCTGGGCGAGGACGACATCCTCATTCTGGCGGGCAGCATCCCCAAGAGCCTGCCGCAGGATACCTACGAGCGGCTGCTGGCCCGGCTGCAGGGCCGCGGCGTGCGGGCCGTGGTGGACGCCACCCGTGATCTGCTGGTGAACGTGCTGCAGTACCACCCATTCCTCATCAAGCCCAACAACCATGAGCTGGGCGAGATCGTGGGCAAGGTGCTCACCACGGACGAGGAGATCATTGCCGCCGCCCGCACCCTGCAGCAAAAGGGTGCCCGCAACGTGCTGGTGAGCATGGCGGGCGACGGCGCTCTGCTGCTGGACGAGCACGGCGAGACCCACCGCATCGGCTGCCCGAAGGGCAAGGTGGTGAACAGCGTGGGCGCAGGCGACAGCATGGTGGCCGGTTTCGTGGCCGGGTGGCGCAAGACCCAGAGCTACGCCTACGCCCTGCGCCTGGGCACCGCCTGCGGCAGCGCCACGGCCTTCAGCCTGGGGCTTGCCACCAAAGAAAAAATTGATGAACTGCTGAAGCAGATTTGAGAAGAAGGGAGCAAGATCATGCGTATCACCGAGTTATTCACGGCACAGTCCATCGCGCTGGACGAAGCGCTGGAAAATCAGGAGCAGATCCTCAGCCGTCTGGTGGAGCTGCAGGCCACCCACGGCAACATCACGGACAAAGCCGCCTACAAAAAGGCCCTCTATGCCCGCGAAGCTGAAGGCTCCACCTATGTGGACAACGGCATCACGGTGCCCCACGCCAAGACCGATGTGGTCACCCGGCCCAGCCTTGCGGCGCTGCGGCTGGCAAAGCCGGTGCAGTACAACGCCGAGGACGACGGCACCACTGACCTGCTGTTCGCCATTGCCGCGCCGGAGAACGGCAGCCTGCATGTGGACATGCTGGCCCGCATGATGCAGATGCTGATGAACGAGGACTTTGTGGCAAAGCTGAAAGCCGCCAAGACCCCGGCAGAGTTCCTCGACTGCATCGACGCGCAGGAGGACGCCCAGTTCGGCACCGAGAGCTTCACCCAGCAGGAGATCTCCCAGAACGGCTACCGCATTCTGGCGGTCACCGCCTGCGTGAACGGCATCGCCCACACCTACATGGCCGCCGAGGCCCTCACCAAGGCGGGCGACAAGCTGGGCCTGCCCACCAAAGTGGAGACCAACGGCTCCGACGGCGCGAAGAACATCCTCACCAAAGAGGAAATTGCGGCCTGCGACGGCATCATCGTGGCGGCCGAGAAAAAGGTGGAGACCGCCCGCTTCGACGGCAAGCCGGTGCTGTTCACCCGCGTGGACGACGGCATCCATAAGCCGGAGGAGCTCATCAAGAAGATCGTCCACGGCGAGGTGCCCGTCTACCACGCCGAGGGCGGTGCGCAGGCGGCCGACGATGCTTCCGGCAAGGACAGCGTGGGCCGCACCCTCTACAAGAACCTGATGAACGGCGTCTCCCACATGCTGCCCTTCGTGGTGGGCGGCGGCATCATGATCGCGCTGGCCTTCCTGCTGGACGATTACACCATCGACCCCTCCAACTTCGGCATGAACACCCCGGTGGCCGCCTTCTTCAAGACGGTGGGCGGTGCAGCCTTCGGCTACATGCTGCCCATCCTCTCCGCCTTCATCGCCATGTCCATCGCGGACCGTCCGGGTCTGGCCGTTGGTTTCGTGGGCGGTGTGCTGGCCATGAACGGCACCAACTTCGCGGGCATCGCGGCAGGCGAGACCACCGGTATTTCCGGCGGTTTCCTGGCGGCTCTGCTGGCCGGTTTTGCGGCGGGCTATATCGTCCAGTTCCTCAAGAAAATCACCGAAAAGCTCCCCGCCAGCCTGAACGGCATCCGCCCCATGCTCATCTACCCGCTGGGCGGCATGCTGGTCATCGGTGCGGTGATGTGCGGCATCAACCCGGTCATGGGCATGATCAACACTGCCATGACCAACTGGCTGAATGCCATGGGCGGCACCTCCAAGGTGCTGCTGGGTGCCATCGTGGCCGGTATGATGAGCATCGACATGGGCGGCCCCTTCAACAAGGCAGCCTACGTCTTCGGCACGGCCGCCCTTGCTTCCGGCAACTATGAGGTGATGGCCGCCGTCATGGTGGGCGGCATGGTGCCTCCCATCGCCATCGCCCTTTCCACCACCTTCTGCCCCAAGAAGTGGACCCCCGACGAGCGCCGCAACGGCATCGTGAACTACATCATGGGCCTGTGCTTCGTCACCGAGGGTGCCATCCCCTACGCCGCCGCCGACCCGCTGCGCATCCTGCCCAGCTGTGTGGCCGGTGCGGCCGTCGCCGGTGCGCTGTCCATGACCTTCGGCTGTGCCCTGCGCGCCCCCCATGGCGGCATCTTCGTGTTCCCGGTGGTGGACCACGCGGTGCTGTACTGCGTGGCGCTGGCCGTGGGCAGCGTGCTGGGCGCGGTGATCCTGAGCCTGCTCAAGAAGAACCGCACCGACGCCGAGTAAAAAACGCCATTTCCTCCCATTTGGAGATACCATAAAGCCTGCAGAACCGCCCCGGAGCTTTCCGGGGCGGTTTTGCGTTGTTTGTGCAAATGTGTCGAAAAATGGCGGGAAACTTTGGTGGGGCGAAAAAGTCCGAAACTATTGCAACCAAATAGGGGGGGGGGTATAATGAAGATGAGGTGCCACGCCTTCGGGGGAGGCACCCGGACAACAAAGAGAGCGAGGGATGAACAATGAGAAAAAAGAGTACGAGACTTCTCAGTGCAGCGCTTGCGGCGTGCATGATGCTGTCGGTTCTGCCGGTGGGCGCGTTTGCGGCAGAGCCGGGCACAGAACCGGAGAATGGCAATGGCGTAAGTGCGCAGGCGGAGGAAACCCTGCCTTTTGCAGGAAAAGAAATCACCGAGGGCGGTACGTATACAATGGAGGGCGGCGAGTATACCGGACCGATCACGGTAAATGTTCAGGATGGCAAGGACGTGATCATCAACATTACCGGTAGCGTGACCACAAGTATCGAGGATATGTTGATCAAAGTGGTCAAAGGCCATGTGACGATCAATGGTGGAAACAACGTGACTGTGGAAAATACGAGAGAAGAGAAGGGATACAGTGACGGTATAGGTTATGTACTCATCGGCCTTTCCAGTAAGGATGATAATACAACGGTTGAGATCAACGGCGGCACATATAAAAGGACGATAGGTGCCGCAGTCGGATGCGGTTATGGTAGCAAGGGGACTCTTACCATCAAGAGCGGTACTTTTGAGACAAGTATGGACGGTGCGGTAGAAAATGTTGCTGCTGATTCTGCAGCAGTAATGCGGATCGAAGGAGGTACATTTATTGGACGAGAGCGGGATGATAATCATCCCGATGCCTACGCACTTGAAAACTATGGAACAACGATCATCAACGATGGCCATTTCATAGGTTATGAAGATGTAGTTGTTCACCAGGGTATGGGAGAGCTGCAGATTCACGGCGGTACGTTTGAGTTAATGAATCCAAATGGGATTAATGTGATAGATATTCAGAATGGCCCATCGAATACAACGATTACCGGTGGATATTTCAAAAACCTCCAAGGCTGTCGGTGGGGGACCGTAGTGAATTACGAGTCCTATTTGCAAGGAGCGGAAGCAAATGAATTGCATATCACAGGCGGCACCTTTGAGATAGAAGGAGAGAATGTAGATGGAATCCGCGTAAATAATTGTGGATCCATCACAATTGAGAATGCAACGATCAGGGTAAAGGCAACAAGTGGCAGAGGCGCTGGAATTGAAAGGCTCGTGGACTCCGAAACTGCGCTGAAAGTGAAAGATGTGACAATTGAGAATGCCGGCTCATCGAGAGACTTCAGCGATATTCTACTGAATAATTATCGTCCGGGACCAGTGGATTTTGAAATAACGGAAGATTTTACCCACAAGGCGGTGGTAGATGCAACCGAAATAGAAAAGGGCTTGCAGGTCACCACAGAAACTGCTACCAGCTACCACCAGAAAGACCTGAAGCTGGTCAGCGCAGACCCGAATTACATCATTGACTACCAGAAAAATGATGGCGGAACGGAGTACCGCTACTTTAACACACGCGAGATGGGTAAGTATTATGTGAACCCCATCAACGCCACAATGACAGCTGACGGCGAGGAGAAGCGCCCCTATAGTCAGTTTGCGCAGGGAGACAAAGTGACCCTGACTGCTAATATCCCTGAAGGCAAGCAGTTCGTTGATTGGAAAGTAGAAAAAATTGCAGCCGAAGGCGTGGAAGACGTTTCGAAGGAGGTCAAGATCGACTACGAAGACCCCGAAAACCCGGAAACTGCGATCCTGACCGTGCCGGACTACGACATTTTCGTGACCGCCGAGTACAAAGAAGGCGTCATCATCGACCCCGGCACGAGTGACACCGACTACGGCGGAGACATCGCGGCCGGTGTGGTCATTGGCGGCATTGCGGCGGTTGGCGCATACGAAGTGGGTACCGGCCTGTACCGCATTACCCAGATGGACGACGTGGCCATGCCTGCAAACCGCATTGCCCTTGCAAAGCTGCTGTGGGAGCGCGCCGGAAAACCCGAACCGGAAAGCACTGCCCTCTATAGCGATATCAGCGCCGAGGACACCAACGCCCAGAAGGCCGCCCGCTGGGCCGTGGAGCAGGAACTGCTGAAGGATGACACCAACGAGGATGAGCAGAAGTTCCACCCGGCCTTCCCCGTGAGCAAACTGCGCGTTTGCCTGACCTGGGAAAAGGCAAAGCAGAAGGGCCTCTTTGACCAGAACACCGAAGCATAACCCCTGAAAAACGCAAGAAAGAGCCGCCGCACGAATTGCCGTGCGGCGGCTCCTTTTTTGTGCAGGTGCCTGCCCAGAAGCGCAAGATCAGATGTAATCCGAAATATAGGGAATTTTGTGGAACAGCACGTCGTCCAGCCGCTCCACGGCTTCCTCCCGGCCTTCGATGCGCTCCAGCTCAAACAGGCGCTCGGCCGTCTTGTAGCCCAGCAGCAGGGTGGAAAGGGTGCCGATGCCCATTTTCAGGTGGTATTCGGCGGGGGTGTCGGTCAGCGCACAGCTGCCGTCCGCGAACCGGATGCGGAAGGTGCGGTCGTTCCAGGGCAGAAGCGTGTCCTCGATCTCCAGCTCGATGCACAGCTCGCCGCCGTCCGGGTCGCAGGGGTAATCCTCCAGAAAGCTGGCCACGTCCACGATGCGGCCCATGGCGTAGGGGCGGATGGTCTCTTTGATGTCGCCATCGTCCATCTCAAAGGCGATGGGCTCACTGAAGTAGGTGTTGCCGTGCACCTCGTCGATCATGGAGTCGTGGGCGTGGATGTACTCCCACAGGCCCTTCTGCGCCTCGCGGTTCAGGTAGATCATTTCCTTGATGTGCATGATGTCGTTCTTGATCAGGTACACCATGTAGCCGCAGGGCTTGTCCTTTACATTATAATAGACGGCCACATTGGTGTCGTCCTCATCCCAGCGCCAGTATTCCTCCCATGCCAGCGAGTTGCGGAACAAACAGCCGTGGGTGATGGATGCAAAGTGGGAGTGCAGCTCGTGGAACTCGGTGTTGTCCCAGTCCACCCGCCGCACATAGCCGGGGGCAGAAACTTTGGTGGGGATCTGCCGGTCCTTGATGTTGTAGGAGATTTTGTTGGAGATGATCTCCCACCCCAGGTGGTGGTACAGCGGGATGGAGTAGGGGTAGAGCAGGGCGAAGCTCTTGCCCTCCTTGTGCATCTGGGTCAGGCCCTGGATCATCAGCCGCTTCATGATGCCGTTGCCGGTGTACTCCGGGTAGGTGCACACACTGGTGACGAAGCCGACGTGGTACACCGCGTCGTAGATGTTCATCTTCAGCGGGTAGACCGCGAACTGGGAGACAAGGCTCTTGCCGTCAAAGCAGCCCAGCACGTCGGCGCGCTCCAGCACGGGGAACTTGGACTGCTTGATCTCGTCGTCCTTCCAGCCGGTGGCGGTGAGTTCTTCCTCCGTCACCTGAAAGGTGTAGCGCAGCAGGGCGTTATACTGATCGAGATCATCGGTCTCAAGATAGCGGTATGTATAATCTTCGGCGGAATTCATGGTTGGACTTCCTCTCTTTTTTGGTAAAGCGTTTGCCGAACGATTTCATTATACACCCGGCGGGGAAAAGGCGGCAAGAACCATTTCCACAAAAAAGTGCCAAAACCCTCCCGCAAAACACCGCATTTGCTGGAAAAAGAAGTTCTGGCCTTCTTTTGGATTGAACCCGGTTTTTGAGTGTGGTATACTGTTCCTGTTATGGAAAAGTTCCGGTGCGGTGTGCCGGGCACAGCAAAGAGGAAAAGGAAACGAACGATGAAAATTGGATTTGACAACGACAAATATCTTTCGATGCAGTCGGAACATATCCGCGAGCGCATCAAGAAGTTTGACAACAAGCTCTATCTGGAATTCGGCGGCAAGCTGTTCGACGACTACCACGCCTCCCGCGTGCTGCCGGGCTTCCAGCCCGATTCCAAGCTGCAAATGCTGCTGCAGCTGAAGGATCAGGCCGAGGTGGTCATCGTCATCAGCGCGGAGGATATCGTCAGCAGCAAGATCCGCGGCGATTACGGCATCACCTACGATCTGGACGTGCTGCGCCTGATCGACGCCTTCCAGGAAGTGGGCCTGTACGTGGGCAGCGTGTGCGTGACCAAGTACACCGCCGCCCCGGAAGTGGAAGCCTTTGAAAAGCGGCTGAACAGCCTGGGCATCCGCACCTTCCGCCACTACAAAATTCCCGGCTACCCCAACGATGTGGCCCGCATCGTCAGCGACGAGGGCTACGGCCGCAATGACTACATCGAGACCCAGCGCCCGCTGGTGGTCATCACGGCCCCCGGCCCCGGCAGCGGCAAAATGGCCACCTGCCTGTCCCAGCTGTACCACGAGCACAAGCGCGGCGTGAAGGCCGGTTACGCCAAGTTCGAGACCTTCCCCATCTGGAACATTCCTCTCAAGCACCCGGTGAACCTGGCCTATGAAGCCGCCACCGCCGACCTGAACGATGTGAACATGATCGACCCTTTCCATCTGGAAGCCTACGGCGTGACCACCGTCAACTACAACCGCGACATCGAAATTTTCCCGGTGGTGAACGCCATGTTCGAGCTCATCGCGGGCGAGAGCCCCTACAAGAGCCCCACGGACATGGGCGTGAACATGGCGGGCAACTGCATCGTGGACGACGAGGTCTGCCGCGAAGCTTCCTGCAAGGAGATCGTCCGCCGTTACTTCAAGTGCCTGTGTGAGCAGAAGGTCACCGGCACCGTGAAGGAAAGCGAACGCTACAAGCTGGAACTGCTGATGAACCAGGCGGGCCTGACCGTGGGTGCCCGCGAAGTGGAAAAGCAGGCCCACGCCCGCAGCGAGAGCACCGGCGGGGCCCCGGCTGTGGCCATCGAGCTGGCCGACGGCACCGTCATCACCGGCAAGACCGGCCCGCTGCTGGGTGCGGCCGCCAGCGCCCTGATGAATGCGCTGAAGGTTCTGGCCGGCATCCCGCAGGAGACCGACCTTGTCAGCGCGGCGTCCATCGAGCCCATCCAGACGCTCAAGACCAACTACCTGGGCGGCCGGAACCCCCGCCTGCACACCGACGAGATTTTGATCGCGCTGTCCAGCTCTGCAGCTTCCAACGAGCTGGCCGCAGCAGCCATGCACCAGCTGCCCAACCTCAAGGGCTGTGATGTGCACTCCACCGTGCTGCTCTCCAATGTGGACACCAGCACCCTGAACCGTCTGGGCATGTACCTCACCTGCGACCCGGTCTATGAGGAAGAAGACCGCAAGTATCACAAAAAGTAAAAATAGATGCAAAAAAGGCAGGTGCCGTGCGGCACCTGCCTTTTTTGCATCTTAAAACGTTTTATTTCTTCTCGGCGCTGCGGGCGTAGAAGTTTGCCAGCACGGCACCGGAGATGTTGTGCCACACGGAGAACACAGCGCCGGGGATGGTGGCCAGCGGGTACTGTGCAAAGTGGGCAGCCGCCAGGCTGGTGGCCAGGCCGGAGTTCTGCATACCGACCTCGATGGAGATGGCGCGGCACTTGGTGGAATCCAGCTTCAGGGCCTTGCCCACGGCGTAGCCGGTCAGGTAGCCCAGCAGGTTGTGCAGGACGACCACGACCAGGATCAGCAGGCCGCTGGTCATGATCTTGGCACTGTTGGCGGAGACCACGGCGCAGATGATCAGCACGATGGCAGTGGTGGACACCAGGGGCAGCACGCGGACTGCATTTTCCGTAAAGGAGTGGAAGAAGTGGTTGACCACAAAGCCCAGGGCAATGGGCACCAGCACCACCTTGACGATGGACATGAACATGCTCATGGGGTTCACGTCCACGCGCTGACCGGCGTACAGCAGGGTGAGCAGCGGGGTGAGGATGGGAGCCAGCACGGTGGAAACAGCGGTCATGCCGACGGACAGGGCAACGTCGCCCTTGGAAAGATAGGTCATCACGTTGGAAGAAGTGCCGCCGGGGCAGGTGCCCACCAGAATGACGCCGATGGCCAGCTCGGTGGGCAGGTGGAACACCATGGTGAGCACCCATGCCAGGAAGGGCATGAGGGTGAACTGTGCCACGCAGCCTACGATGACGTCCTTCGGGCGGCTGAACACCACCTTGAAATCATTGGGCTTCAGGGTCAGGCCCATGCCGAACATGACGATGCCCAGCAGGGTGTTCACCCAGCTGGTCTTGACCACGCTGAACGGCCCGGGGAAGAACAGGGCACCGGCTGCCACCACAATGACGATGGCGGCCATGTATTTGCCCACAAAGTCGCTTACTTTTTCCAGAGTTTTCATGTTGATTCGTCCTTTCTCTTTTTCGAACATCCAAACGGCCTTTGCATGAAACATCCGGAATGGCCCGGTGCCGCAATAAAAAACGCCTTTGTCTCCCATCATAAGAGACAAAGGCGTGTACATCCTCTGCGGTACCACTCTTACTTGCCAGCCGTAGGGCTGGCCCCTCAGTGCGCATCCAACAATGCGCGGCTTCTGGTAACGGAAGCCTGCCGTCCGGCCTTACTGGGGTGCGCACGCATCCGTTCAGCCCGGAAGCTCGGAGAGGATCTTCCCACAGGGTTCGTGCACTGCCTTGCATCCACCGGCAGCTCTCTGCAGCATTCCGCCCGGGTACTTGTTCTCGTCATAGCCGAATATTTCACTGCCCCGCAGTATACGCCTTTGCCTGCCGAAAGTCAAGCAAAACGGGCCTGCCAATGTTTCATCTGAACGGAATGGGAAAACAACATGTTTCACTTTGCATGTGAAAAAATCGCATTTGCGTAAAAATCAGAAAGAAAGATTGTAATTGCATCCCGCTTGTGGTACACTTGCCCTACTTGTGAATCGGAAAAAAGGATAGGAGCGTGGAATTTTATGGCAAGACAACATAACCGGAGTGCTTTCTCCGGCAAGATCGGCTTCGTGCTGTCGGCGGCGGGCGCGTCGGTGGGCCTGGGCAACATCTGGCGTTTCCCGTATCTGGCGGCAAAATACGGCGGCGGCATCTTCCTGCTGGTGTACATCGTGCTGGCCGTCACCTTTGGCTACACCATGATCACGGCGGAAACGGCCCTGGGCCGCATGACCAAGAAAAGCCCGGTGAGCGCCTTCGGGGCCTTTGGCAAAAGCGCGGGCCTGCGGTTCGGCGGCTGGATCAACGCCATCATCCCCATCCTGATCGTGCCGTACTACTCGGTCATCGGCGGCTGGGTCATCCGCTATCTGGCGGATTACGTCAGCGGCCACGGCAGCGAGCTGGCCCAGGACGGCTACTTCTCCAGTTTCATCGCCAGCGGCCTGTCGGCTGAGGTGTGCTTCGTCATCTTCACGGGCGCTACGCTGGCCATCATCTTTGCGGGCGTGCGCAACGGCGTGGAGCGCGTCTCCAAGGTGATGATGCCCATTCTGGTGGTGCTGTCGGTGGTCATTGCGGTGTACTCGGTCACCCGCCCCGGTGCGCTGGAAGGCGTCAAGTACTTTCTGGTGCCCAATGTGGCAAACTTTTCCTGGATGACCGTGGTCACCGCCATGGGCCAGATGTTCTACTCGCTGTCCATCGCCATGGGCATCCTGGTCACCTTCGGCTCCTATATGAAGGAGAACATCTCCATTGAGGAGTCCACCGAGAATGTGGAAGTGTTCGACACGGCCATTGCGGTCATGGCGGGCCTGATGATCATCCCGGCGGTGTTCTCCTTCTCCGGCGGCGACCCGGACACCCTGCAGGCGGGCCCCGCACTGATGTTCATCACCATCCCCAAGGTGTTCGAGAGCATGGGCCTGGGCCATGTGGTGGGCACGCTGTTCTTTTTGCTGGTGCTGTTTGCGGCAATTACCAGCTCCATCGCCCTGACCGAGAGCGCCGTCTCCACCTTTGAGGACGAGCTGGGCTGGAGCCGTGAGCGCGCTACGTTCATGATCGGTATCATCATGCTGGCACTGGGCAGCCTGTCCGCGCTGGGCTACGGCCCGCTGGCAGGCGTGACCGTGTTCGGGATGCAGTTCCTGGACTTCTTCGATTTCCTCACCAACTCGGTCATGATGCCCATTGCCGCCATTGCAACCTGCCTGCTGGTGTCCCGCGTCGTCGGCGTGGAGCGCATCGAACAGGAGGTCACCCGCGAGGGCAAGCCCTTCCGCCGCCAGAAGGTGTTCAACTTCATGGTACGGTATCTGTGCCCCATTTTTGCAGTCATCATCCTCATCAGCTCGGTGGCAAACGCCCTGGGCTGGATCGCCATGTAATGTATGTGCTAAAGCGGCAGCGTCCCTGTGCGGGAGGCTGCCGCTTTTTTGCACCCCAAAGTTTTGCTGTTTTGCACAAGGCACACGGGGAAACTCTGGGCAGAATGCCAAGGCCGCCAAAGCACCTCTCCGGATTTTGGGGGCATTTTGGAATGACGATGCTTGACAGAAGGAGTCGTAGGAAGTAGAATTTAAGTAGAATGCTGTGCCGTAAAATCGGCACACGAACGCCTGGGCTGTGCTGCGGAAACCGGCCCGGGAAGGGGAGCATTGCAGCATGGAAAGACAGAGGAGGCAACAATGAAGATCTGTACAAAGTGCGGCGCAAGAATGAGCGACAGCAACCGGTTCTGCGAAAAATGCGGCAGCACGCTGGTCACCGAGACGGCGGCAGGCCACACGGCGGTGCCGGTGCGCAGCGAGACCAGCCTGAGCCAGCTGGTGGGGTGGCTGCAGAAGTATGGCCGCCATATCATGCGCGTTGCGGCGCTGCTGGCGGTGGTGCTGTTTTTCTGCCCGCTGTTCCTGGTCTCCTGCGAGGGCGTCCAGATGAACGTGAGCGGGTTCCAGACGGCCACCGGCTTCGGTTTTGACGATGACGGCAACACGAAAAGCAGCTGGTTCCTCAGCGAGGAAGACAACTCCCGCTATTACACGCAGGATAACGCAAGTCTGCCGCAGGGGTCACTGACGGCCTTTGCGGCGCTGCTGCTAGCGGGCGGTATGCTGGGCAGCACCTTTGTGCTTGCCCAGAACGCCTCCAAAACCGAGCAGAAAAATGTGCACGGGGTGCAGATCGCTCTGGCGGCCGCCCATGTGGCCGCGCTGTTCTATATCTTTGAACGGCTGAAAAAGGCGGCCCGCATCGAGGGCATGGCCTGGGCGAACTTTACCACGGTGGAGCCGACCGGCTGGTTCAAGCTGGATGTGGCCCTGACGATCTTGTATCTGATCGTGGCAGCGGTGTGCCTGGCGGGAGCGGCCGCCGACACGGGCAGCGCCGTGCCGCATGCGCCCGCAGCGCCTGCCCCGGCCCCTGTGCCGCCGCGCAGCACGGTGCCGTCCAGCGCGCCCCGCCCGGATGTCCCGGTGCGGCCCAGTGCCCCGGCAGAGCCCCCGGTGCCGGACGACGGCGAGGCCACGCTTTATGTGTTCCCCACCCACCCGGCCGGGGAGAAGAACGCAGCCGCGCCCCTGCCCGACCCGGAACCGGCACCGGCACCGTTCTGGCCGATGGATGACCGCACTGAGCGTGTCACCCCCTCTGCGGGGAGTTACGGCTGCGCCGCGCCTGCCGCACCCGCTTATGGTTATGCCGAACCTTCTGCCCCCACGGCAGCGGACTATGGTTACGCTGAACCTGCTGCCCCGGCCGCGGCGAGCTATGGCTATGCAGAGCCTTCGGCTCCTGCCGCTGCGAATTACGGCTGCGCAGAACCCTCGGCACCCGCCGCAACAGGTTACGGCTATGCCGAACCCGCTGCCCCGGCAGCTCCTGCGGCACCGGCTGCAGCTGCCCCGGAAACAAGCGTGCGCATCAGCGGGGCTGCGGGCGCGGCCAGGAGCGAAAAGAAGAATACGCATTTCCATCAGGCACCCAGCCTTTGAGTGAGAACAGGAGAAAAACGGACCCCGGAGAGCGCTCCGGCAAAACGTCCCAAGAAAGGATTTGAACCGTGGAGGAGAAAACCGCAGCAGAAGAAACGACCCGCAGCGGCGTGAAGATCAGTGGCTCGCACGCAGAGGAGACGGATGAGGTCGTCAGTGCGGGGCAGTGTTACCCCATTTATTCCTACAGCGCAAACCCCTGGAACCCGACCTGGGTCTGCCCGGCCTGCGATGCCGAAAACTCGGAGCAGGTAAAGGTGTGCGGCGTGTGCGGCGCGGCAAGGCCCGCCGCCGGTGTGCCGAAGGACGAGTTCCCGTACCCGGGCGGCACCGGCGGCACCGGCGGTGCAGGCGGTCACAAGGAAACAGAACCGCCGTCCGGCGGAGAAGGGCCGGGCAAACCGGACGAACCCAAAAAGCCCAAAAAGAAGCGCGGCGGCATCCTTGTGGTGCTGGCGGTCGCGCTGGCGGCGCTGGCTGCCGCAGCCGTGCTGCTGCTGGGCCAGGGCTCCCGCCCGGCCAACACCCCGGCGCAGACGTCTTCTTCCCGTTCGGTCAGCTCGTCTTCCAGCCGGGACGCTTCGTCCGAGAGCAGCAGCGTGACCTCGGACGAGCCCGATTCAGAGGAGCCGTCCAGCTCCGAGGAACCGGCAAGCACCTCGGTCCCGGACAGCAAACCGGACAGTACGCCCGACAGCAAACCCGACAGCAAGCCGGTGAGCTCGTCGTCCGGCTCGTCCAGCAGCACCCCGGCATCGTCCACCACACCGCAGGTGCCCAGCTATACGGTGAGCTATAAGGTGTCCGGCAGCGGTTCGCTGACGGGCGGCAGCAGCTCCGGCAAGAGCAGCCTGCAGTACACGGTCAAGCAGAACGAGGGCAAGAGCTTCACGGTCACGGCCGTGCCGGGGAACAACTACCATTTTGTGCGCTGGAGCGACGGCTCCACCAGTGCCACCCGCACGGACACGAACTTCACCCAGAATGTGACCTTTACGGCGTACTTTGAGCAGAATGAGCCGGCACCCAGCTACACGGCTTCGGCCTCGCAGGATGGCAACGGCGTCATCACGTTTACGCTGAACGCGGAAGGCCAGACGGTGGATATCTCCATGGAGCTGGTCCAGACCGCAACGGGCAAGAGCTATTCCCTTGGCAAGATCGGCAGCTTTGGCAGCGGCAGCTACCGCTTCGACCCCGCCTGCCCCGGCGACCCGGGCGAATATCAGGTCCGGTTCTACGATCAGAACAGACGGATGCTTGCATCTGTTCATGTTGTATATTAAGCATTTAAGGAGGAATTTGACATGAGAAAGATGAAATTTGTGGCCATGGCCCTGACGGCAGCGCTTGCGCTGCAGTTCACGGTGCCTGCGTTTGCGGCGCAGCTGCCGGAGACCGAGGCAGCGCCGGAGCAGGCCGCCACCGCGGAAGCACCGGACGAAGTGCAGGCCGAAGCACTGGAGGAGGAAAACCTGATCGAGTTCCGCACCCTCGTGCGCTACGCCAGCAACACGCACCCGTCCGAGACGGTGAGCGTCGGCTTCACCAGCAACACCAACTATTCCTGGTCCAGCTCGGACACCTCGGTGGTGACCGTGGACCAGAAGGGCCGTGTCACCGCACAGGGCCTTGGCTCTGCCACCGTTACCGCTGTGCGCAAGGACGACCCGGAAAAGACCAGCAAATACTACTATACGGTCAAGAACGCAAGCCTGGAGCTGAGCTGCTCCCCCAGCTCTCTGACCATTGACTACGACGACCTGCACCCCACCGCGCAGATGCGCATCAGCGATTCCTACGGCACGATCAATTACAAGAACTGGTCCAGCAGCAACCCCAACGTTGCCACCGTCAGCTCCAGCGGCGTGGTGACGGCTTACAATGAGGGCTCTACCCGCATCACGGTTTCCACCAACGAGGGCACCGCTTCTTATATCGTGACCGTTTCCTCCCGCATCGGTGCGCTGTACTTCTCGTACGAACGCGCAGCATCCTACGGCAGCACCAGCCGCACCATGCTGGAGTCCGGTAAGCTGGGCAACATCAAGTCCGGTGACGTGTTCAACCTGGGCGACTATCTGGTAAAGGATTCTCGCGTGCAGGTCCAGAGCTGGACTTCCAGCAACCCGGCGGTGGCCACCGTGACCGAGAGCGGCTGGGTGACGGCCGTGGGCGACGGCGAGACCACCATCACCGTGACCTCCACCGACGGCAAAAAGGCTGAGTGCCGCCTGCTGATCGGCCAGGAAGCACAGGATCAGTACCGTGAGCAGGTGTCGAACTCTGCGACCATCGGCGGCATCGTGCTCTTTGTCGGCTTGGGCGTTGTGGTCATCGTGGCCATTGTGACCCTCGCCAGCGCAGCGACCGCCTGAGGAATGGAACAGGTGTACATCGGCCCGGGCACACGGCTGCCCGGCGGCCGATGAGACGAAAGGAGCGTGGAGGGATTGTTTTGCAGATATTGCGGAACAAGACTTGCAAAAAATGAACTGAGCTGCCCCGCATGCGGCAAAGAGCAGGGCCCCCTGTTCGCCACGAGCGGCTACTTCGGCGTGCTGCGCAAGGCATCCGGTGAGGACGCCGCGCAGCCGGAAGCAGCACCGCCCCCGAAGGCGGCGGTCCCGCAGCCGAAGCCGGAAGAACGGCCCGCCCCGGCCCACAGCCCGGCCCCCAAAAAGAACGCGGGCGGGCGGAATGTGCTTTTGCTGGCGGTGCTCGTGGTGGTACTGCTGTGTGCGGTTGTGCTGAACCTCAAGCTTGGCGGTGTGGAGCGCACACTGAACAGCGCGAACGCCAAGCTGGATGAGCTGAAGCAGACCGTTTCCCAGCTGCAGGAAGCACAGGCACAGCAGAGCGAAGTGCTGAACGAGCTGAAGCAGGCGGTGGATGCGGCCCAGGGCAAGGCCCCGGCGGCAGAGCCCGCCGCCTCGGTCCCGGCCGCCAGCGAGCCGGAGACCCCGCAGGAGAACAGCCTGCTCCCGGCCGACGAGCCCCAGAAGGACGCAGCGCCCGCCGCAGAAAGCACGGCCCCGGCCGCAGATACGGGAAAAGGGGAGCTGCATGAAACTGTCTAAGAAACCGGCCCGGAAGACTGCCGACCCAGGGCTGGAGCTTTCGGCACTGTTCTTTGTGAACGGTGAAAAAAAGCAGGACCTGTGCGAGGACAGCTATGCCCTCGGCGCGCACGACGGAGAAGTGTTCCTGGGCGTGTTCGATGGCTGCGGCGGCAGCGGCGCAAGGGTATATGACGTCTATGGCGGACATACCGGCGCGTATCTTGCCTCCCGCATCGCCAGCGGTGCGGCCTACGACTGGTTCCAGAACGAGGAGCCGCCCGCAGCGCTGGAACGGGACATTGCCCGGGCGCTGCAGTGCTACAAGGAGAACGCCAGCGGCAGCAGCGGCATCCGCAGCTCCATGGCGAAGGACTTCCCCACGACGGCTGCGGCGGCAAAGTGCAGCTGCAGCCCGTCCCGGGTGGATGCCGACTTTTTGTGGTGCGGCGACTCGCGCGGCTTTCTTATGACGGCAGACGGCCTGAAGCAGATCACCGTGGACGATGTGCAGCACACCGTGGACGGCCCGGATATGCGCAGCGATGGCATCATGACCAGCGTGTGCAGTGCGTCCAAGCCGTTCCACCTGCACGAAAAGCAGGTGAGCTGCAGCCAGCCCTGCATCGTGCTCACGGCCACGGACGGCTGCTTTGGCTATGTGGAGTCGCCCATCCAGTTCGAGGCACTGCTGCTGGACACCCTGCTCCAGAGCAACAGCATCGAAGACTGGCGCGAAAAGCTGTTCGGCATCCTGAAAAAGATCTCGGCGGATGATTACACCATGTGTCTGGCGTGCTTTGGCTATGCAAGCTTTGCGGACCTGAAAAAGGCCTTCGAGCCCCGCCATAAGGCCCTGCTGGAAACCTACCTTGCGGTGTGGAACGACAGCACACAGGAGCAGCAGCAACAGCTGTGGCTGGAATATGCGGCGGATTATCTGTCGGAACAGGATGACGTGAAATGAGATATACAGACTACAATGGCTACCTTGTTGCAGGCACACTGAAAAGCGACAACGCCGGTTTCAGCAAGTGGGGCATCGCGCAGAAGGATGGGCAGGACTACTTTTTGAAGGAGTTCCTCAGCCCCGTTTACCCGCAGAATGCGTCCATGTATTCGCCCGAGCAGGCGGAAAAGCGGCGGAAGTATTGCGAAAAGTACGAGGCCCAGAAGACCTTGCTCTACAAAACGATCAACGAAGCTTCGGACGGCAACGATGTGCGCATCGTGGACTTTTTCCGTTGTGAGAGCCACTATTACATCGCAATGCCGTGCATTCCTTCGGAGAAGCTCACGCCGGAGGACGTTGCGCAGATGAGCAGCGCCGGTCAGGCCCAGCAGCGGCTTTTGTGCAAGACGCTGGCCCACAGCATCTGGAAGCTGCACAAGGTTGGCATCGTCCATGGCGATCTCAAGTGGGACAACGTCCTGCTGCAGAAAAGCCAGTCGGGCGGGCTGACCACCAAGATCATCGACTTCGACAACAGCTTTTTTGAAGCTGAACCCCCTTCGGACCCGGAAAGCTTCAACTTCGACGTGGTCTATCTGGCACCGGAAGGCTATCTGTTTGCGGCCGGAGAGGACGTCAAGGTGGGCAAGCCCCTGGATGTGTTCGCGCTGGGCGTGCTGTTCCACCAGATCTTCCAGGGCAGCGTGCCGGGGTTCGTCAGCGGGACCAAATATAACTACCTGTTCGAAGGGCTCCTGAGCGGCGACGAGCTGAAGCTGGGCGACGCCGTCCCGGCGGATATGGCCCGGCTGATCGCGGGAATGCTGGAAACGGACCCGGTGCGGCGGTATTCGCTGGATACCGTGGTGCGGCTGCTCTCCGGCGAGGACATCCGGCCGGAACAGCAGGCGGAAAACCGCGAGGCCACCCAGAACGACCGGGAGGCAGCGCTGCGCATCAACATCTACAAGAGCACCAAGGGTGCCGAAAAATTCAAGCAGGCGGGCAGCCTGTTTTGAGCACAGGAGGAATGCAACATGATGAACTTCAACTTTGACTACAATGTGGACATGGTGTTCTGCATTGACGCAACGGGCAGCATGGGCGGCCTGATCGAAAAGGTCAAGGATAACGCGCTGAATTTTTATCAGGACGTGCAGCGCATGATGACCAATAAGCAGAAGACCATCGCACAGCTGCGCGTGCGGGTGATCGCCTTCCGCGATTACGCCGCCGACGGTGACGACGCCATGATGGTGACCGATTTCTTCAACCTGCCGGAGGAAGAAAAGGATTTTGAGGAGACGGTGCGCAGCATCCACGCTGAGGGCGGCGGCGACATCCCGGAGGACGGCCTGGAAGCGCTGGCCTATGCGATCCGCTCGGACTGGAACAATGCTGGCACCAAGCGCCGCCATGTGATCGTGGTGTGGACCGACGCCCCGACCCACGAGATGGGCTTTGCAAAGTTCCTGCCCAACTACCCCAACGGCATGCCGGAAGACCTGTGCGAACTGACCCAGTGGTGGGGCGATGCCGCCACCCAGGAGCGCGGCTACATGGACCAGAACGCAAAGCGCCTGGTGCTGTTTGCCCCGGAGGCCGAATATTGGTCCCAGATCATGGATTCGTGGGACAATGTTGCCGCTTACCCCGCCAAGGCCGGTGAGGGCCTGAAGGAAGTGGACTATCAGCAGATCCTGAACATGCTGGCCAACAGCATCGGGTGAGAAAAGCACCTGCAAAATCTTCTTAAAAACAAGCAGCGGCAGCTTTCCAGACGGAAAAGCTGCCGCTGCTTGTTGCATATGTCCTCATGCAGATTCGAACTGCAGGCCTTTCGCTTAGGAGTAGGGGCTGAAGCCATAAATCCTAGGCAAAAGTAGGTAAAACAAGTAACGTTTTATCAATTGATTTTTTGTTGCGTTGTCAATCTGAGTAAAGAACACAAACCCCGAAATAAAACGAGTAAAAGGCTTTTCATTAGCAGAAAATTAGCAGAGCTAATGAAAAGTGGAAGGTTCATTGTAAAATGCCCACCTTTCATTAGCTGGGAAGTGTACGTTTCCCTACGGATATTTGCTTGTTTAGCATTCGTGAACCAGACCATACAGCCGTAGCTGGTGTGATGGACAAATGTTTTCAATAGAAAAAGATCAGAGCTTTCTGCGAGAAAACTCTGGTCTATGTAACAGTGCGAATGGAAATGCGCATTGTCTTGTAAAAGGAAGGGGCTTATGGTATTCTTACGGGAGTAAAGGCACTGGATGCAAGGAACTTTGCGTGATTTTAGGAGTGTGCGATGGAAAAGAAATTTAATATTGTAGTCGGTGAAGATGGAACTGTAAAACTCCCAGATGCGGTTCTGGAAAAACTTGAAGTCAAACCCGGAGAGGAAGTTCGCTTCGAGGTAGATGACAATTTCTATGCAGTCAGGCTTCTATCGCGGATAGAAGCTGAACGCTTGGATTACTTGAATTGGATGCATAATAAACATTGCCCCTCTATTGAGGAAATGATTGCAGAGTCGAGAAAACAAGCCACTCAGAACATTGTGATCTCCCGTATCCTTGATGGGATGCCGGCAGAAAAAATCGCAGAAGGCTATGAAGTTTCACTCGATTATGTAAAACAGCTTACACATCAGCTGAAGATGGACATAGAGGAAGCTAAGGCGAAAAAACACAAAGAAACGGGATCATCCTAAAACAGATAGCGGCAGTTTTCCATATACGGAAAACTGCCGCTGTTTATGTATAGAGGCTTATAGGTTCTTTGCAAGATTTTTAATGAGTGTAGCCATAGAGGGGTCAGCCAGCAGTTTAGCAAGAGCTGCTGCCGCATCTGTATCGACGGGACTGGCTTTGGGAGTGGATTGCTCTGCGCGAGGGAGGACTTCAGGCTCTGCACCATGATGCTGATAGAAGAAATCGTCGAATCGTTGTGCGTTCAAACGCCGATCATCATCCAGAATGTGTGCGTACTGCTCGGTGACCATCGAAGCCTGTGCATGACCGGAATCGCCCTGCACGGCTTTGATATCGCCGCCGTTCAGCTTACGTTGATGCCGCTCTGCCCTGTACCATGGCAGATAAAGAAGCAACAGGACTGCAGCAAGAACCGGCAGAAAGCCCAGTAGATAAAAACGTTCTCCAAAGCAGTGGGCGAAAAAGGCAGTAATCGCATTGCCCTGCGGATCATTGAGAAAGAAAAAGTTTGTTTTCAGCAGCCGATTCAGGAAAAAGATCGGCGTTGCGATTGCACACAGAAACGCCAGTACCCAGCGGATATGATGCACCTGCGGGCGAAATCCGCCAGCAAGCAGAAGGACCGGATAGAGGATCAGCAGAACGTGAATGCTATAGGAATGCAGATGCAGCAGGTTCCAGACCGGGAGCCGCTGCCATGAGGGGCTCAACATTGCGACCACTGCTCCCGGAATACAGAGCGCATAAAGGATTTCCTTGCTCCAACGGCTCTGGTGTATGGCATCGTACCAGCAGACAAAGATGTTGATGCTGCACAGGTGGAGAGGCAGATAGGTCACGTTCCATTGACCGGTGTACAGCAGGACGGCCTGCTTCATAAACTCATCGGCCAGCATCAGGACAAACACAGCGCGAAGGATCTGATGCCGGGTCACTTCCCTGCAGCGGTAGTAGATCACCGCACAGAGAAAAATGACCGCCGCTGCTCCCAGCAATTCTGCCCAATGCGTTGCACTGAACAAAGAGAAGGCGCGGTAATCCGCCCCGCGTTCTGCCTGTATCGTCTGCACGGATTTCCAGAAATCTTCCATAGGATTCTCCCTTTCTGCGATTTCATTCTACAATAAAATTGTATCATCGAAATCCAGTCGAAGAAACCGTGCTGCGGTCAAATCTGTGTGAAATCCGAGTGCATCTCACTTCAGACTGGAGTGCACGTTGGCCTGATAGGCTTCCTCGTAGAACTGTGCCTGACAATCCACGGCATCGGCACCGGGCATCCGGCGGACATAGCTGCCGTCCGGCTGCTGCACGCGGGCGTTGCAGTTGTCGGCCAGCATCGTGTCAAAGATGTGCTGCAAACGTGCCTTCAGAGCCGGAGCCGTGACCGGAGCCGCGATTTCCACGCGGCGGAGCGTAGAGCGGGTCATCCAGTCTGCCGAGCCGATGTAGTACCGGGCACGCTCTCCCTGTCCGAAAATGTAGATGCGGGAATGCTCCAGATAGCGGCCCACGATGCTGATGATATGGATATTCTCGGTCTCATCCGGGACACCGGCACGCAGGCAGCAGATGCCGCGCACCACCATATCGATGTAGACGCCCGCCTGACTTGCCTCGATGAGCTTGTTGATGAGCACTTTGTCGGTCAGGCTGTTGATCTTGATGCCGATGTAGCCGCCCTCGCCGCGGGCGGCAGCTTTGATCTCACCGTCTATCCGATTCAGCAGACGGTTCTGTAAGCAATGAGGCGCCACCAGCAGGTTCTTGACCGAATCCACCGTTTCGCCCTGATCCAGTGCGCGGAACACTTCGGTGGCTTCCAGACCGATTTCCTTGGATGCGGTCAGGAAAGAAAGGTCGGTGTACAGGCGGCTGGTCTTTTCGTTGTAGTTGCCGGTGCCGATCTGGGTGATGAAGGAAATACCCTCCTTCGTTTTGCGGGTGATCAGGCAGAGCTTGGAGTGGACTTTCAGCCCTTCAATGCCATACACCACATGACAGCCGGCACGTTCCAGCAGGCGGGACCACTCGATGTTGTTTTCCTCATCAAAGCGGGCTTTCAGCTCCACCAGAACATCCACCTGCTTGCCGTTTTCGGCGGCTTCCACCAGTGCATCCACCACCTTGCTGTGGTTGGCCAGACGATAAAGAGTCATCTTGATGGAGACCACGTCCGGGTCGCAGGCGGCCTCGTGCAGCAGCTGCAGGAAGGGACGGATGCTCTCATACGGATAGTGAATCAACTTGTCCTCTTCCAGGATCTGCGGAATGATGGGCTTGCGCTCGTCCAGTGCAGGGCTGGGCTGCGGGTGGCGGGGCGCAAAGAACAGGTCGGTGTGGCTGCGCAGCTGATCCTCGATCTGGAACAGGAAAGAGTGATCCAGCGGAGAATCGTATTCAAACACCCGCTTGGGGTCCAGTTTCAGGTTTTTGCACAGGGACTGGATAATTTCTTCGTCGATCTCACGGCTCAGTTCCAGACGGACAGGTGCCAGCTTTTTGCGCTTCTTGACCACTTCGGCCATGTGATCCCGGTAGTTCAGGTCTTCGTCATAGATCAGGTCGGCGTCAATATCCGCATTGCGGGTGATGCGGGCCAGCGTTTTGCTGGTGACCTTATAGCCCTTGTAGAGCAGTGGCAGGAAGTGCAGGATCAGTTCTTCCGACAGGATAAAGCAGCCAGTACGGCCCGGCACCGGCACCAGCCGGGGGAAGATCTCATTGCCGCAGGGCACAATGCCGATCTTCTTCTTTTCTGCCTTGGTGCTCAGCACCGCAACCGCATAGATGCCCTTGTTTTTCAGGAACGGAAATGCCTGCTTTTTGCTGATGATGAAACTGGACAGCAGCGGCAGGTAGTCCTGCCGGAACAGCTTTTCCAGTTCGGTACGGCTTTCTTCCTCCATATGGGCAAAGTCCAGCAGACGGATCCCCTGCTCTGCAAGCTGTTCCAGCAGACCATTATAAGCAGCGTCCCGGCGGGCTGTCAGCTTGTGGATAAAAGCCAGCGCTGCATCGATCTGTTCGCCGCTGGTCATATTCGTCTTATTTTCCCGTGCGTTTTTGTCCAGCAGCATCTGGTCTTGCAAGCTGCCGATGCGCACCATGAAAAATTCATCCAGATTGCTCTGGAAAATCGACAAAAAACTCAGCCGTTCACACAACGGCAGACGGGAATCCTCTGCCTCCTCCAGAACGCGTTCGTTGAACCGCAGCCACGAAAGCTCACGGTTTGCATAGCAATGATAGGTGTTTTCCATATTCCTCTTCCTTTTCTCTGACCGGAATGCT
>ENA-UONY01000482-UONY01000482.1-human-gut-metagenome-genome-assembly--contig:-CS9-NODE-482-length-48146-cov-50.547067_pt1 | contig 48146 bp, 39 predicted proteins | sample MGYA00242465_ERZ724012 | MGnify/ENA metagenome assembly ERZ724012 | reverse complement strand
TTTCTTCTCCCATTGTACTCTTGCTTCTCCCTTTATTCAGTTTTCAGGGTATATGAAACCTACAGGATACACAAATGTGTATCCTGTTTTTTGTTATATTGAAAACGATGGCACTTTTAAAGTGCGGTTTTGTTCAAAGTATAATAATAAAGAAATTTGGGCTGCGAGGAAAGTACGTTGACAATTGGTGGCACAGTTACAGAGTGTTTGTGCCATGTTTGAATGATGCGGAGGAATGCTGATTATGGTGCGGATCGAATTTTTGGGCGCGTGGAAAGACAAGGACGTGCAGGCTGTGCGGGATGTGACGGTGACAGGCATTGAAAAAAACCTGAAAATTTCGGTTTTACCCGCATATTTTGAAGAGGAATATTCTTTAATAGAAGAAAATTGCTTGGCTTTCTCCGAAAATCATATGAGGAACGAAAAAATTGCACCTGTGGAGTGTGATGAGGCAGAACAACGGATGAGCGGTGTGAAAATCACGATCTCGCTGTTTCCGGCGGGGAACGGGCGTATGCGGCGGCAGACTGCGCAGGAAATCACGAAAAATATTGCGCTGAAGACGGGAATATCCAAGGATAATATTTCGGTCACGCTCGATGCGCCGCCGCAGGAGAGGAGAAGCTATGCCGAAGAACGTTGAAAACTTTGAGATCCGCACACTTGGACGTGATGATTACGCGCAGGCGGCGGAAGTTTTTGCGTTTGTGCATGCGCTGCACCAAGCAAATCGCCCGGATATTTACAGGAAGACGAATGTCCCGCTCGGCGAAGACGAATTCTTCAAAATGTGCGATGACCCGCACGAAATCATGCTGTGTGCGGTGCGAGACGGAAAAATTTTAGGACTTGCCCGCACGGTGATGCGGGGAAATGCCGGGGATGCGGTTACTTTGCCGCGTGTGCGGGCGGTTATGGAGGAGCTGGCCGTGTTGCCGCAGGCACAGGGCATGGGCATCGGCACGGCGCTGCTGTATGCGAGCGAGGCGGAAGCGAAGCGCCGCGGTGCGGAATCTTTGGAGCTGATGGTGTGGTCGTTTAATAAATCGGCGATGCGGTTTTATGAAAGCGCCGGCATGACGGTGCGAAGCCTTGTGATGGAAAAGAAATTGTAAGCGCGCAAGTGTTATGTAAATCAAAAGGAAAACGACGCTTTAGCCGTTATGGAGGAGATAACATGGAGAAAAAAGTGATTTTTGCGCCGAAAACGGTGAAAATCAAGGGTGGCGAGATTTTGGTTCGCCTTTTGCGTGAAGAAGACGGGCCGCAGCTTGCTCTTGAGGAGCAAGCGCAGGGCTGGGGCACGACGACGGAGAAATTTGAGACGCGTATGCGCGATTTTGCAGCGGGCGCGTGCATCCCGCTGTGTGCGGAACTCGATGGCAAGCCGGTGGGGTATGTAAACTTATATAAAGAACCGGGCGGGCCGTTTGCGGGCACGGGATGGCCGTATATCGTCGATTTTGCGGTGCTGGAGCGTGTGCGCGGCCGGGGCGTCGGCTCGGCGCTGATGGACGCGGTGGAAGCGCTGGCGGCGGTGACCTCGGACACGGTGTGTCTGGGTGTTGGTCTGCATAGCGGCTACGGTGCGGCGCAGCGCATGTACGTGCTGCGCGGGTACGTGCCGGACGGCTCTGTGGTATGAGGGCTGCGTGTGGGACCAATATGCGCCGTGCGTGAACGATGACGAGCTGAATTTGTTCCTTTCTAAGAAGCTTTTTTGATGTATTGTGTGGCAATTTAAAATAGAAATAGATACAATAAAAAGCCCTGCATTCTTTTCTTTGAAAGATGAGAATGCAGGGCTTCGCTTGTTGCATTTTATGGATTTGCAATGCAAATCCATCGGAAACCCCTTAATAGGGTTTTCCACGAGCAGACAGTCCACTGGACCGTCTGCTCTCTTTTCCTGATTTTTATGCAGGCAAAAAAATTCGCTTTCTGCGGAAAGCGACCAACTTTTTGAAAAAAGTTGGATCAAAAACTTTTAACGTTGCGGCGCGGTGATTTACGACGGTGCGCAAATCATTTTTCCGTTTCCATCTCGATGATTTTGACGGCTTTTAAATCTTTGGCATCGCGGGGATCGTGGGTGACGAGGATCGTGGTGCGGTTTTTGAGGTTTTCTTTTACGAATTGCATGACTTTTTCGCGGGTCAGATCGTCGAGACCTTTAAACGGCTCGTCGAGCAGGACGGCGTCACCGTTTGTCAGCATGGCGCGGACGATGGAAACGCGCCTTGCCATGCCGCCGGAGAGCTGCACGGCGTTCTTTTTGAGGTCCTCGGGGTCGAACCCGACCTGCAAAAGCGCTTTTTCTGCGGCCGTTTCCGTGCACCCGGCGGCGACGGAAATGTTTTTGGCGGCGGTGAGGTACGGCAGCAGCCGGTCTTCCTGAAACACGGCGCTCGGCTTTTGAAAGCCATGGATTTCGCCGGAATCCGCAGGCAGAAGATTTAATAAGACGGAGAGCAGCGTGGTTTTGCCGCAGCCGGAGCGCCCGGAAACGGCGGTGACTTGGTGCTCCGGAAACTCGGCGGAGAAATTTTTGAGGATTTCCGCTTCACCGCGCTTTACGATGAGATTATGCACGCTTGCCATTTAACACGTCCTCCATTTTGAGCTTTTTTAAGACCAACCGTAGCAAAAACATAAAAAGCTTTTCAAATGCGACGCTGACAGCGACGACGACGACCGTCCACGCAAGCAGCTCGCTTGTCTGCAAAAAGATTTTAGCCTGATAAAACACCGCGCCGATGGAGCCGTCCGGCGTACCGATGACCTCGGCGGCGATGCCGCTTTTCCAACATAGTCCGAGCGACACGGAGCAGGCGGAGACGAAAAACGGCGCGACGGCGGGCAGGTAGATGTAAAGCAGCTTTTTGCTGACTGAGAGCCTGAAAACCTGCGCCATTTCGAGCAATTCTTCGTCTGCGCTGCGGATGCCCTCTAAGACGTTCATGTAAATGACGGGGAAGACCATCAGCATGGAGATGATGACGGACAAATTTTTTCCGGAAAACCACAGCAGCACCAAAATGATGAACGACGCGACCGGCGTGGCTTTAATGACGGCCGTGATGGGGCGCAGGAGAGTCTCAACGACCCAAAACCGCGAGGCGACCCACCCGAGCACCGTGCCGAGCATGAGCGCGGTGAAAAATCCGCCTAAAATGCGCGCAGCGGAATACCAAACGGTCTTCAAAAAATCGGGGTCGAAAATGACCGTGAACAGCGTTTGTACGACCTTTACGGGCGAGACGAGCACGAGCTCAGAGCCGACGCAGAGGCTGACGACATGCCACACCAATAGCCAAAAAGCCACAGCGCATGTGGCGGCTATGGCTTTCTGTTTCTTTGTTTTCACTTTTTTCTGCTTTGCGGGGTTATTCCGTATAGTAGAAAGCGTCATCGGGCAGCGTTCCTCCAACAGACTTCGGGTCGGCGTCAAAGAGCACCTGTAAATAGCCGGAGGCCTTCTCCTTCATCTCTTCACCCTTGATGAAGTGGATGTTGCAACCGGGCAGAGCCTTTAAAGCAATGGGCTCCTTCGGTACGATCTCATACTGTGCGATGAGCTTTGCAGCGTCTTCCGCATTCGTCTCGGTATAGTTGATGGAAGCTTCGTATTCTTCGAGGAACTTTTCAACGGCGGCGGGATTTTCCTCCAGCACATCGGTGCGGATGATCGTGACGCCGGTGACGAGCGTACTGCCGTTATCGAGCTTATCCCACTCATCGGTGAGGCTGAGCGCGATGCGAAGCTTGTCGTTCTGCATCATAGCGGTGGTGACGAACGGCTGCGGCAGCACAGCGATGGCGTCATCGGTCTCGGCAAGCGCTGCGGCGACCTCGGTCGCTTCGGATTTATACTCGATGGTCACGTCGGTCTCGGGATCGATACCGTTTTCGCGCAGAATGTAGTTGAGCGCAAACTCCGGTGTGGTACCCTTGCCGGTGGAATAGATTGTCTTGCCTTTGAGGTCTTCAACGGATTGGATGCTTTCGCCGGTCTCAACGACGTAAAGGACGCCGAGCGTGTTGATGTCGAGGAGCTTGATGCCGCCTTCGGTCTTATTGTACAGCACGGAAGCGAGGTTGCACGGTACGTTTGCAATGTCAATCGTCTTATTCGCGATGCCGGCGGTAATTTCGTCTGCGGTGCCGTACATCGTGACGTTGTAGGTGTTTGCGGTCTCGCCATTTTCGGCGTCCTGCATCAGCTTGACCATGCCCATGGTAGTCGGTCCCTTGAGGGAAGCGACTTCATAGGTGGCGGGGGTGAACGCCTCCGGCGCTTCGGTGGGTTCGGCGGTCGGTTCAGCCGTAGGCTCGGCGGTGGGCTCTGCCGTGGCTTCAGCGCTGCTTTCGGAAGATGTGCTCTCGGAGGAGGCGGCACCGCTCTGGCCGCAGGCTGCAAATACCGTCATGCACAGCAACATGGCGAGCAAAACAGCGGTTATTTTCTTCATTTGAAACGGTCCTTTCTTTTGCGGCATTCCGCCGCGGAAATCGTTCGGGAGTTTGTCTCGGCGAACAGTATTATCGTAGCACAAAAGGGCGCGCATTGTCAACGAATTGTCAATTTTCTGCGCGATTTTTCTTTTGAAAGCGGAAGGGAATTTGTGTGACGGTTTCACACACGAAAGCAAAATTTGAAAACTTCCCGTCGTCGGGAATAAAAAGGGTGCCCGGCGCGAAAAATATGCGAAAAAATAGAAGAAAACAGGTTGACGAACGGAACCTTCTGTGCTATAATCATCAATGTCGCAGAATATGCGGGTGTAGTTCAATGGCTAGAATCCCAGCCTTCCAAGCTGGTCGTGTGGGTTCGATTCCCATCACCCGCTCCAACCCGCAGAAAAGGGACGATTGCCTTGGGCGGCATAAAGAGATATGCGCCAATAGCTCAGCTGGATAGAGCAACTGCCTTCTAAGCAGTAGGTCAGGGGTTCGAGTCCCTTTTGGCGCGCCATATGGTGGATGTAGCTTAGCTGGTTAAAGCGCCAGTTTGTGGCACTGGAGACCGTGGGTTCGAATCCCATCTTCCACCCCATGAAAAAAGACCTCTGTCGTTTGACAGAGGTCTTTTTGTATACAGAATAGCCAAAAAGCGGAACGGTTATTCTCCTTGACACAAAGGAAACAGCATGATATATTTCAAATATATCGTTTGGGGAGGGATTCTCATGCTGTGCGTGATTGCAAAGATCGACCCGAAGTCCAAAGCACGATTTTTGAAGCTGCAAGGGAAAATAGAAAGACTCGGCATCTCGGTGAAAGCGCTGCACGGGCACATTACGCTTGTGTCGTATATCGGCGAAGACGAGGCGGCGTTCATCGCGTCTTGTAAGGAGATATTATCCAGCTGCAAGGTGTTCCCAGTGTGTTATGACAAGATAGAGGTTTTGGCTTCCTCCTGCATTGTGGTGGCTTCGCCGCGCAAAGAGGGGGTGCTGGAAGCGGTGCAAAGGAAGATCGCCGAAAAATGGGCGAAAGACTTGCCCGACTACATGCAGGCAGATGTGTGGTATCCGCACACAACACTTTTGCAGGATATGCAGGCAGACCTTAGGAAAATCGCGCAGCATTTGGAAGAAAACTTTGAGCCGTTTTGTGGCGAGGTGCAGACGATCGAGTTCTCCCGCGTGGAGAAAGTTGGGTATACGATTGTGGATACCGTAGAATTGCCGAACGCGTAAGCCGCTACGGAAAAATCTGTACGGTATTTGACAAATTCGGTTCTTCGTCCTATAACTGATGATCAGGAATTTTTATATTCGGATGGTGTCATCCCCGTTTTGTTTTTGAACACTTTCAAAAAGTAGAAATAGTCCTCAAACCCACAGGCTGTACTGGTTTCAGAAATAGTATAGCCGGACCTGAGCATACGCTTTGCCTGGTTGACACGCAAGGTTACCTGCATTTGTTTGATCGTCATACCATATACGGTTTGGAATATAGTATTTAGACGATTGTATGTTTTCCCAAAGGTATCCTCATAATCCCAATTCTTCAAGTGCTGGTCTTTGTTGTCATCAATATATTGTAAGATTCGGTAGGCCAGTCTGCTTTCTAAATTACACCAAAGCTCTCTTTTTTGCACAGCGAAACTAATCTGGTACAGAATCGCCTGAATTTGGGATGATAAAAAATTTTTGCTTGAAAAAGGCAATGTTCGGTGCTGAATCGCGTACTCCATCAGATCAAAGCAGGGTAGCTCCAGAGGAATCTGTCCATGTAACGGAAGCAAAATATGATTGGTATCTACCTTTACAGGCGGTGGAACCTGAATACCTGTTGCCTGAAAATGAGCAAAATAGGCTGCATGATTATCATATTGAAGCCCGCAATGCTGCACGTAAGGAGGCAACAGGAAAAATTCGCCGCTATGAACGACGTAATTCTCACCGTAGACACGGAAAGAGCGTTCTCCGCTGATCATCAACACCAGTACCCACTGCGTCATCATTCTATCCGGATGCATATTATTGCCGCTAAACTTATCGACATCCTCCACGCGAATCTCCTCGTTTAACTGAAACCAGTAGAGATCGGTTTGTTTTATATCCATGGTTGAACATCTGCCTTTTTCAGTAAAATGATCTTATGATATGTCTGCCTAAAAGGAGCCAGACAATAATTCAATAAATAGTTTCGTTTATTCCATACCATTTTCATTCTCTCCATAGACTTTTTTTCGGATACACTGTATGATCATTTCAAAGAATCCTAGGAGGGATACAACATGAAAAACGGTAAATTAAGAGTGGCGCTCGTAGGAGTCTCCTTCGGCGCGGAATTTATACCCATCTATCTGAAACACCCGGACGTAGATTCTTTGGTGTTAGTGGATACGAATGAAAAACTGCTGAATATGGTTGGCGATAAGTTTCTTCTGGAAGAACGCTTGACGGACTTTAATGCCATGTTGGAAGATAAAACCATCGACGCCGTCCATCTGGTAACACCGCCTGCTACTCATGCTCCCCTATCTATACAGGTGATGAACGCTGGAAAGCACTGTGCCTGTACCATTCCGATGGGAATGAGTATCGATGAATTGTACCAAGTCATCGAAGCTCGAAAAAGAAGCGGGAAACACTATATGTTTATGGAGACCTCCGTCTATGGTCGAGAGTTTCTGTATGTGAAGAACCTTTACGAAAAAGGAGAGCTGGGCAGAATACAGTTCATGCGCTGCGCGCATTATCAAGATATGGAAGGATGGCCGGACTACTGGTTGGGCTTTCCTCCGCTGATGCATCCTACCCATGCGGTAGCGCCTTGTCTGATGTTGTTGGGCAAGCGTCCGGAAACCGTATATTGCAAGGGCTCCGGCAAAGTACGTAAAGAAGTGGAAGCTCCCTATGGCTGTCCATATGCCTTTGAGTCAGCTCTGATCTCCCTAAAAGACAGTGATGTAAGCATTGAAATGGCTCGGTTCCTCTACCACGTAGCCCGAGGCTACACTGAAAGTTTCAACATATATGGTGAACGAAAAAGCTTTGAATGGCAGCAGTTAGAATCGGAACAACCGGTACTGTTCTCCATGGCGCTTGGTGCAAATGCTGAACATGTTATGAACGATTACGGTCGAGGTGGCCTTGTGACGGAAGAACGTATCCAAATCCCCGACTATGCAGATCGTTTACCGGCGGAAATTGGGCGCTTCACAAAACAAACAGTGTATGATGACAGCAATCCCCATCTGTCGTTCCTGCAAGGCGGTGGCCATGGTGGTTCTCATCCTCATCTAGTCCACGAGTTTGTCCGAAGCATTCTGGAAGATCGAACTCCAGTTCCCAGCGATATTGACGGCGCCTACTGGACCGGTGTAGGAATCTGCGCTCACCAATCTGCCATGGACGGTGGCGTGGTAAAACGTGTACCTGTTTTCGAATAGAAATCTTCTTTAGAATCCATAAATTCAACCAGACAGTCGTATTCCCTTGCCTTGAAGGGAACACGGCTGTCTTTTACTGTCTGTTTTTACACACCTATTTCCCCATAGGTTGGGTAGCTACGTAAGGAAGCGCTCCGTCAGTGTTAAATTCATCCTTACAATAGCAAAAAGCAAAGAGCAAAACAACCGACCATTGGTTGAGTCCTCGCTTAAAACCATAATCTTCTTTTGTCTATCTTCCGGCTTTACGCAAGGGGGAGCTGTTGTTTCGCGGAAGCAAAATTCTCAACCGAAAGCCATCTCTTTTGCTGACGTTGACGCGGGAAAGGACCCCTCTTTATATTAAGAAAGGAAAAACGGAAATGCCGCAGTTGTACAAAAAGAAAAAGTAATGACCAAATCTCTGACTCAGCCGATGGCTTTTGACGGTTAAAAATACAGGCGAAAAACGAGAAGTTTCGGGAGGAAAATGTACTCCTTTTAAAAGACTTTTATCAAATTCGAATAAATATCGGGTGAAAGTAGATAAAAAGTGGTAAACAATCATAAATTCAGCCATTTTGTTTGCAGGACTTACGCTTTATAATATTGCTACAACATCCAATTTGACAAGTGAAAGCTTTGTCAGAGATAATGGAGAAAGGAAGATGAGGGTTATGACAGAAAATCCAATGGGAAGACAGCGGTCAGGTTGGCGGTATAAGCTATACCGAGCTGGCAGAGGGATTCAACGAAATTGGGGATTGTACTTGTTGTTACTTCCGGCGGTCGTGTTGCTGTTTTGCTTCAACTACTTGCCCATGTACGGCGTGCAAATTGCGTTCAGGGATTTTTCTCCTTCACAGGGAATTCAGGGAAGCCCTTGGGTGGGACTTTTGAATTTTCAAAAATTCTTTAACTCATTCCAATCTAAAAACCTGATTTGGAATACGGTGAGCTTGAGCTTGTATAGCTTGATTGCAGGCTTTCCGTTCCCTATTATTTTAGCTCTGATGGTCAACCAGATCCGGGTGAAACGATTCAAGCAGGTTTTGCAAGTGGTGACCTATCTGCCCCACTTTATTTCCACAGTGGTTATGGTGGGCATAATGTTAATCCTTCTTTCCCCCAGCAACGGAATCTACGGAAATCTGGCCCGGGTGCTTGGCGTTCAGAATCCGGTCAACATCATGGGAGAGGCGAGCGCCTTTCAGCACGTCTATGTGTGGAGTGATGTGTGGCAACACGCAGGTTGGGACAGCATTATCTACATTGCGGCGCTGGCAGCGGTGGATCCCTCTTTGTACGAGGCGGCAACGGTGGATGGTGCCAGCAAGATCCAACGGTTGTGGCACATTGATGTGCCTTTCCTGATTCCTACTGCAGTGATCCTGCTGATTATGCGTGCAGGCAATGTGATGAATCTGGGATTCGAAAAGGTGTATCTCATGCAGAACCCGTTGAACACCAGTATCAGCGAAGTAATCTCCACGTATGTATACAAAATCGGTATGATCAGCAATCAGTACAGCCTTTCTGCGGCAGTAAACCTGTTCAACACCGTTATTAACTTTGTATTGTTACTTCTGGTCAACGGATTTTCCAAAAAACTTGGAGACACAAGTTTGTGGTAAGCGGAGAACGTACGGACTGAAAATTTTTAGCGAAAAGAGGCGGATGCATTATGAGCGCACAAACAATACATAAATCACAAAAAGTGAGCAAGGCAGATGTTGTTTTCAACATTATTCTGTACGGAATCTGCGGCTTGATCTTGCTGCTGATTGCGTATCCTCTCTACTTTATCATCATTGCGTCTTTTAGTAACCCTTCTGAAGTGTCTAACGGCAACGTGTGGTTCTGGCCCAGCCAGTTCACGCTGGACGGATATAAAGAGCTGTTGCGTCACGGGAGTATCTGGATGGGTTATTGGAACACCATCCTTTACACGGTAGTGGGAACAGCCATCGGCCTGATTGTCAACATCTCTGCAGCATACTCTCTGTCTCGCAGAGATCTGGTAGGCCGCAAGTTAATCACGTTTTATTTCATATTCACGATGTTCTTTAACGGCGGCTTGATTCCTACTTACTTCACCATTCGAGATTTTCATTTATATGACACATTCTGGGTTATGGTTTTGCCTTTCTCCGTAATGGTGTACAACATGATTGTGGCCAGAACATTTTTTGACTCCAGCTTGCCAAAGGATTTGTTGGATGCAGCACAGATTGACGGCTGTGGGAACCTGCGATTCTTTTTCTCCATCGCTCTTCCCCTCTCCAAAGCCGTAATCGCTGTAATTGCTCTTTACATTGCCGTGGCGCAGTGGAACTCTTACTTTAATGCTCTGGTTTACATACGCAGCGAGAACTTAAAACCGCTGCAGCTGGTGGTGAGAAATATCCTGATCACGAACCAGTCTTTGGTGGGTGCCGGTGACGGCATGGCTGCTCAGGAGGCCATGCGTTTGGCAAATTTGATGAAATACGCCGTTATCATCGTTACCACCGTGCCGATTATGTGCATGTATCCCTTTGTACAGAAATATTTCAGTCAGGGCGTAATGATCGGCGCAATCAAGGGGTGAGTTTTCTCCCCAAATCACTCTGTGACGTTACCTTGGGAATATACCCTGAGGATTTCACCGTCAAATAAAAAATCCTATAGTGAGGAGATGCAAACATGAAAGAAAAGTGGACAAAGCTAGGAAAAAGCCTGATTTGTTTGGCCCTGGTTACCTCCATGCTGGCAGGCTGTGGCGGCGGTGGCAAAAGCAGCTCTAGCAGTGGTGAACAGACAAGTGGCGGCACTTCAGGTGAGGTTGCAGCAGGGGACGATAACTTTAATGAGACGGGCTTGCCTATTGTCAAAGAACCCGTGGAGTTAACTTTCCTTTACGTCAAAGGCGCCAATACGATGGATTTTAAAGACAACGCCATGTTCCAGCAGATGGAAAAGGACACCAACGTCAAGATCAACTGGCAGTATGCAGGCGATGCGGACTGGTCTGAGCAGAAGTCGCTCTTGCTGGCCAGCGGCGATTTGCCCGACGTATTCTTCGGAGACAATGCTCTGAAGGATAATGACATTGCCACCAACCTTGACATGTTCATTCCGCTGGAAGATTATGTGGAAAAGTATTGCCCCAACATCAAGGCGGCTTGGGAGGCAGAGCCCACTATGCGTCAGATGGTTACCAATCCGGACGGCCATATCTATACTCTGCCCGGTAAGAAGCCTCTGCGTCCGAAGGGCTGCGATACGCCCTTTATCAACAAGGCATGGCTGGATCGTTTGGGCCTGGAAATCCCCACCACCGTGGACGAGTGGTACGAAGTGCTGAAGGCCTTTAAGGAGCAGGACGCCAACGGCAACGGTGATCCGAACGACGAGATTCCTCTGACCGGCAGCGCTAAGACGAATCTGTTTGACTGGATCCGCTACATCAACCCCTGGGGCCTCGTGGACAGCATCCAGGAGAACTTCCTGGCTTTGGATCAGGAGACGCTGAAGCCTGTTTTCATTCCGGCTGACGAGCGCTATAAGGAAGCAGTTGCTTTCTTCCATAAGTTATACGCAGAAGGCATTATGGATCCGGAGTTCATCACGCAGGATGGTTCCATGTCCGACGCAAAATGGAAAAACGCAGATGTATCTCTGGTAGGTACCGGTATCGCTTGGGAAACCTCCTCTGCTACTCAGCCTCATTCGGACGAATATGTTCCGATGCTTCCGCTGGCCGGTCCTAACGGCGACCGCTACATCCGCGGCAACGATGAAATCATCATTTATCATCGCAACGAGTATACCATTACCACCGCTTGTGAGCATCCCGAAGTGGCTATGCGTTGGGCGGATTACTTCTCTACCGATGACATTTCTGTCCAGTCTTACTGGGGCCCCTACGGTGTGGCGTTGAATAAGGACGAGGACGGCAACATTACCTTCTTGGATCCTCCCGAAGGAAAGAACGGCGACCAGTGGTACTGGGAAATTTGCCCCCGCGACTACGGTCCGAAGTATGTGACCCCCGAGTTTGAAGCGAAGATCACTCTTCCCGAGAATAGCGGTGACGGCGCTAAATTGAAGGAAGACGAGATGATGAAGGAATTTGTGGCAAAGCCCTATCCTGTTGTGAACTACACCGCTGAACAGTCCGAAGAGATTTCTTCTCTGACGGTGGACATTTACAAGTATGTTAACGAGACCTGGGCTAGCTGGATTGTCAACGGCGGCATCGACGAGCAGTGGGATGCCTATGTGGATCAGTTGAACCAAATGGGCCTGGAGCGTTTAATGGAGATTTATCAGGAAGCTCTGGATGTTTACAATAACGCGGCCTAATGGACAAATATTGATTTGTTGAGATTTTAGGAAAGCTTTCGAGCAGGACCTGAAGGCTGTTCCGGCCTTCAGGTCCTGCCTTGCTTTCATCGAAAATTCAAGAAATCAAATATGGAGAACAACAGATAGTGTTGGAGGAGTTTCATGGAGAAAAAAGTATTTCGCGTGGGAAGTGTAGGCATTGGTGGAATTTCTCGAGGCGTTCACCTTCCCGGAATTCACAAAAGCCCGGATCTGGAACTTGTGGCCGTGTGTGATCTAAAGCCTGAGCGCATGGAGTACGCCAGAAATACATACGGTATTCGAGAAGATCACTGCTTTGCGGATTATCACGATTTGATTGCCTGCCCGGATGTGGATGTGATTGACATTTCTACTTCCAACAACGCCCACTTTGAGGTGGCTAAGGCAGCTATTGAAGCCGGAAAACCGTTTTGCTTGGAGAAACCTGTCACCTTAACAGCGGAGGAGGCCGACATTTTGGCCAAAGCCGCACAGGAAAAAGGGATTCCCAATATGGTGTGCTTTTCCTACCGCTTTAAGGCTGCTGCCCGCTACGCCAAGGAATTGGTGGAGAAGGGAATGTTAGGCGACATTTATCACGTTTACATGCAGTATCTGCAGGGCGGCGGCGGTCCTTCCTATGATTTGCCCCGTTCTTGGAGATACCAAAAAAAGCTGACCGGAACCGGCGCACTGGGCGATTTGGGTTGTCACGCTCTGGATTTGGTAAGTTTTGTCACCGGTAAAAATTACCGGAAGGCTGTGGGACATACGGATACTTATGTGACCCAGCGCCGTCTGGAAGAGGGCGAAGGATACGGTCCGGTAGATGTAGATGACTTCTGCCATTACTTGATGGAGATGGATGGAAAGACCTCGGCAAATTTCTCTGTCACCCGATTTGCCTATGGCAGAGGAAATTACCAGCGTATGGAAATATACGGGAGCAAGGGCGGCTTGGTGTACAGCTTGGATGTTACTCCCGGTGTAGATGAATTAGAGGTCTGCTTTGGCTACCCCTATGACAGGTCCGGAATCTACACAAAGCTTCCCATTCCCCAGCGTTTCCAGTGCGATCAGATGCAGTCTTTTGCAGATATTCTCAACGGGTGCAGCGATGGCATGGCTGCCACCATTCAAGACGGCTGCCGCATTCAGCATGCATTGGACGTAATTATCCGCTCTGCGGAAGAAGAAAAATGGCTACCCTGTGATTAATTCATGATATGAGAGGAGTTTTTTTAAAATGGCAATTCGAGTAACTGTTTGGAACGAATACCTCCATGAGGTTCAATTCCCGGAAGTGGCTGAGGTGTACCCCAAGGGAATTCACGGCTGCATCGCAGACTTTCTGAAAGAAGCCGGTATGGATGTGAAAACCGCCACGCTGCGAGAGCCGGAACACGGACTGACTCAGGAGGTTGTAGACAATACGGATGTGTTGATTTGGTGGGGTCACATGGCTCATCAGGAAGTGTCGGATGAGATTGTGGATCGCGTTTACAATCGTGTTCTGGAAGGAATGGGCCTTATCGTTCTTCATTCCGGCCATGCCTCTAAAATCTTCCGGAAGCTGTGCGGAACGGATTCCTGGAAATTGAAGTGGCGCGAGGACGGCGAGAAGGAAATCCTTTGGGTTGTAGATCCCAGCCATCCCATTGTAGACGGTCTGGACGAGAAAATTATCATTCCGCACGAGGAGATGTACGGTGAGCGCTTTGATATTCCCCAGCCGGATGAGCAGGTGTTTATCAGCTGGTTCGAAGGCGGAGAAGTGTTCCGCAGCGGTTGCTGCTGGCATCGCGGAAAAGGAAAGATTTTCTACTTCCGTCCGGGCCATGAGGTGTTCCCCATCTATCATCAGCCGGAAATTCAAAAGGTGATTATCAATGCGGTGAAGTGGGCAGCGCCCATCCGTTTCCCCAATACCACCTTTGGAAATCCCGCACCCATTATGCCCGTTAAGGGAGAGATGGAACATAGTGTTCAGGGGCTTCACGACCAGAAGAGCATCTCCTAAAAAGCAGATGTGTTTCTCTCTTAATATCTCTTAACTAAGGAACCAATGTGAAAAGGCCAAGGTTCTTGCGCGGGAAGCAGGGATAACGAAAGCGCGCCTTTCATCAGCATCAGCCGTTGGAAGGCGCACTTTTTATCTGAAAAATTATTTCCCGGCAAGAGAATTCGAAAAAATCAGGTTCACTCCTGCAAAATGGATATCGCTTTTTGGTACTGCTGCTTTTTCCAGGTGTCCAGCAACTTATAGTCTCCTCTTTGCAACTCACTGACCAAACGAGCGTAGGTCGGCGCGATTTCATCGGCAGAACAATCCTCCACCAAATTCACGATCTGATTTTCCAGAAATTTCTGTTTTCGTTCGTCTGCCGTAGCCAGACGTGTGTTGGAGTAGAGGGAAAACAGGATTTCGTAGTGAATGATCGGAACAGTGTACTGGCTGTCAATGCCGATAGGTTTCATCGGTTCTGCATTCTTGAGCAAATCTCCAAGCCCGGAGCGCTCCAAAGCATTCTTCTGTTCGGGAGAAGGCTCCATGTTTTGCAGATAAAATGCTGCCAACAGTCTGGCTTGAAATTGGCTTTGTGTGCTGCTTTTAACAAACAGGGTGGAGACGTATTGTTCCTCGAAATTGTTGCTGAGTGCCGGTTCCCGTCCGGAATCCGAGAGGATGGGCGAGAGGATTTCATATTGTTCCCAAATGGGGTGGTTTTCCGGGAGCAGGGAGAGCAGCTTGCCCAGCGAGGGGGAAGCCGCCAAAAAGATTTCACCGTTTTGCAGCTGTCTGAGCAGGGACTCTTGACTGAGGGTGAATACATCGCGGGAAAGCAGTCGCTCACGGAACAGGGTGTTCATAAACTCCAGTGACTCCAAAGTACCGGGGTGAAAAAAAGGATCCTCCCACGCAGTGCCGGTATCGGCGGTGACGCCAAACATCTGTTGAAGACTGGGAAGCTCCACGTAGCAGGAAATCAACTCCGGATAAGCTTTCCGAACGGCTTTTAGCTGTTCCAAGCAATACGCTTTGGACAGGGGCTGCTGACTATCCCAGTGGATTTTTTCCAGAATGTCCTTGCGACCAATCATAGCGGCGGCAGACTTGGTAGAGGTATCCTCAGAGAGAATGGTTCCGGTATGCGGATAGGCGTAAACATCTCCCTGAAAATTTCCGCACCACCGGATAAAGTTTTCGGGCAGGGTAAAGCCGGGAATTTCCTTGTTCAGCAAGTCCTGCAGAGCCCAGGTAGTTCCGGTTGTTTCCAATCGTTTAAAGTTGGAATCGGTGTACCAACAGGTGACCACATCTGCAGAGATTCCCGATGCTGTCATGTTCAAATATTTTTCAATGGTGCAAAAGGAGAGTTCCACAGGTGTTCCGGCCAATTCGGTGCAATCCTCTTGGGAGAGAAACAGGTTAGCATAGGAGGAATCCGTCTCGCCATAAGGTGTTATGAAAATCCATTTCAAAGCGGTTTCTTTCTCGGAGGATGTCGTCTGAAAGGGAGAGGGACTGGAAGTTGAGGGTGAGCGAATACAGAAAATAAGAAAACATACGGCAATCAACCCGACAAGCGTTTGAGCAAGCTTATAGGGAAATAAGCTTTTGCGCTGTTTATCGTTGTGTGGAGTATCCATGGTAATTCCTTTCTTTTGGAGTATAGCTGTGTCGACTACGAGTCGATAGGAAGAATTGACATTTTTTGCTATACTTGTTACACTATATCATAATAAGCTAATAATCTCAAAATGTCCAGAGGTTTTTATGTAAATTTTATAAAAAACTGAGTTTGAGATTTTAATACCGGTTTTTTGATGATAGGAAAGGAGAAAAAAGTGAAACAGTGGCTGAGTCGGATGAAACTAGCGCACAAAATGGTTCTTGGATTTTTGGGGCTCATCGCTCTACCGTTTACCTTGCTGTCGGTGTTCAGTTTTGCCTCGGTTGCGTCGCACTATGAACATCAGCTGGCGCAGGATGGGCAATATATGCTGAACATGGTAGTCAGTGATGTGAACGAAAAAATGGATCATGTGGAAATGCTGATGCAGGTGTTGTCCTGCAATCAAAATCTGATTGCTTTTCTGTCTCATGATTACAATGGCGCCGTCTCTCACGAGGAGTACACGCAAACTGTGATGCCGTTGCTGCAGGGAGCGAGCAACGCGGTGTCACCGCCGCTGGAACGCGTCTATTTACTGACGAAAAACACTACCATCCCGGAGGGCTACAGCGCAGTGTACCATTATGATTCTATTCCGAAGAGTATTCCCACAGAGCTGTTGGAGAACGGAAGGGAAGCCACTTGGTATCATGCGGAGATAGACGGAAAAGATGTGTTGTACTACCTTTGTCCCATTGTTTCCTCGGTATATAAAAATCAGGGGTATCTTTTGGCCAAAATGCGCGTGGACGAGTTGTTCCCAGAGTTCGGAATGCCGCAACAGAATGGTGTGGCCCTATTCCTACTGGATGAGGAAAACCGGCCTAAACTCAGCAATGTAACTCTGAATTCTGATTTCCGTTTCCCGCAAACCGCAGGTTCTCAAGAATCTGTGCGGTATTTTTCCACCGAGATTCAGCGGGTTTCTCTGCGCGTGGGTGTGGCGCTGCCGGTGTCGGAACACGGATATTTGCAGCAGAGTTCTCTGCTCATCTTAATCTTCGTGGGATTTCTTTCGCTACTGTTTTTGTCTCTGTTCTTTTCCATGATTCGCTCCATCAACTCTCGTCTTCAGAGGTATGGAGATGAGATGGAGCGCATTGCCGAATCCGGTTTCAACGGGGAGTTAGCGGTGGAACGTCAGGATGAAATTGGAGTGATTGGAAATCAATTCAACCGTGTCTTGGGCAGAATGCGCGTCTTGATGCAGGAGAATATCCAAAAGGAAACCGCATATAAAGACGCTCAATTAAAGGCTCTTTTGCTTCAAATCAATCCTCACTTTATCTACAACACATTGGACATGTTTGCCGGAAAGCTGACTTTGGACGGAGAGTTTGAAACGGCGGATTACATTTGCGACTTTGCCCAGATGATCCGCTATAACACCATGACGAGCACAGAGCTCCCTTTGGAGAAGGAACTGGAGCATGTGATTAATTACGTGAACCTGGAGAAGTGCCGGTATGGAGACAGCGTGGAGCTGCGGATTCATGTCCCGGAGGAGCTTCGGCAGATCATAATTCCTCGCTTTTTGCTTCAGCCTATTGTGGAGAATTCCTTTGAGCATGGGTTTACCGGGATGGCTCCGGAGGAGAAAAGGCAAATTATCATCACGGCCCGCAAGATGGGTGACCGAATGATTATTCGTGTACGGGATAACGGCAGGGGAATGAGTCTGAAACAAGTGGAGGAGATGAATCAAAAATTCTCTCAGCCCTATGATGCCATAGCTCTGCGTCATCAGAAAGAGCATGGAATTGGGCTGGATAATATCAATGATCGACTTCAGATTTTTTCTCATTCCAATGATCGTTTGGTACTGAGGAGTCGGGAGGGAAAGTATACCAGTATGTTTATTTTACAAACATTATAGCAGCTTTTTCAGAAAAGGTAAACGCAAAAAGCTGTCTTATAACGGGTGTGCTTTTCGCCGGTGTTGGCCAAGTAAGACGGAGAGTTTGACAGAAAAGCGGAGGATGCAGATGCTTACAGTGATGATAGTGGATGATGATCCCCTTTTGTGCACAGCCATGCGACGAAAGATAGAGATGATTGACAGGGAAAACCAGTTAGGAATTCAAGAGACGCTGATAGCCCACTCGGCTCAAGAGGCGTGGGGGATTTTGCAGGAAAAGTCCGTTGATATATTGATCAGCGACATTCGAATGCCCTATCAGACGGGTCTGGAGCTGGCGGACAAGGTAAACGAGGCTTTCCCGGAGATTCAGGTGGTGATTCTGAGCGGCCATGACGATTACGAGTATATGCGGAGTGCTCTCCGCAGCGGAGTGGTGGATTATCTGCTCAAGCCCGTAAAGCTGGTGCAAATTCAGGAAGTACTGCTCAAGTGTCAGGAGAATCTTCGCCGCCGGAAGGCGCAATCTCTCCGAAACGGCAACGACCGGGAGGCACTGGAAAACTGGCTCAACGGCTTACTCGCGGGTAAAACCGGCAATCCCCCGGTGGAATTTCCCCATCCGGTGTTCTGGGTTGCATGGCCTTTTGGCGGGGAAGGAGAAGACGGTTTCCGGGCTGAGAAAGTCTTTGCCGAGGAGTCGTCGGAGGATGTGGCGGCGTTCTTTTTTTGCAACGTAACGCAAGACGCAGTTGTGCTGTTGAATACCGAAAGCAGCCGGGAGGACATTGTAAAAGCGTACATCGAAACGTGTCAGGAGTCCTGTGTCAGTCAGGGGGCGGGACGGCCCTGTTTTGCAGTGAGTCGACCGTTTACGCGTTTGGAGGAGTATCCTGTGTTTTATAAAGAGGCACGGTACACCATGGCCTATCGCATGCTGGAGCCGTTCGACCTTCGGTTTTCCTCTGCTCAAGCGGCTGCGGAGCAAAGCCGGTTTCCGCGGTTTCAAGCCCGGATTCATTCGGCCTTTCAGAGCAGAAATTTTGCTGAGCTTTATCAGTTGCTTCAAAAAATCTTCTGTTCTGCCGGGATTTTTTTCAGGAGCAGCCCTTTCCTAAGGAGATTCGACGATTTTATGTGTATTGGGAGTCTCAGGTTCAGGAGATGGCTTCTGCGTATCATCTGGAATTGGAAGCGTTTCCCCACTTTAGCAGATTTGCCAGTTTAAATGAAATGCAAGAATACCTGCAGAAGGTTTTGAAGCAGATGGAGGCGGCTGTGCAGACCGCTACAAACAAGTATGCCCATATTCTTTCCATAGCAAAGCAGTATGTGCAGAATAATTACAACCGCGATATCAGCATGGACGAAGTGGCCGAGATGGTTTCCATGAGTTACAGCTACTTTAGCCGTGTGTTTAAAGAGCAGCTTCATCAAAGCTTTTCGGAATATGTTCTGTCTGTCCGAATGCGAGAGGCCAAGCGGTTGATGGAAGAAGATCCCACAATCAAAATAAAGGAGGTGGCAGAACTGGTTGGCTATGAAAGCGTGTATACCTTTTCCAGGGCGTACAAGCAGTACTATCATGTCTCACCGAAACAGGATCGAGACGGCTAACCGGAATTTTTGCCAAAACATAGACAGCATATTGGAGAAAGGAATTTTAAAATGGAATATAAGAAACTTGGGAAAAGTGATGTACTGGTCTCGGAGCTCATTCTGGGTTGCTGGGCCATGGGAGGAGATTATTTCGGCGCAACAGAGGACAAAAGCTCTTTGGAGGCGTTGGAAGTATCCTATGAGAATGGTGTGAATACCTTTGACACGGCTGAGATTTATGGCAATGGCCGTTCCGAGCGAGTGGTGGGCGAGGCTGCCCGCCGGATTGGCAGGGAAAAGGTGCGAATCATCTCCAAGGTGTTCAAGCCCTCTATGTCCCACGATAAGATGATTAAAGCCTGCGAAGACAGCCTTCAGCGCTTGGGTACCGATTACTTGGACGTTTACTTTTTACACTATCCGGTAGCGGAGGAAGAGGTTACCATTCAGGAAAGAATGGAGACCATGGAAGAACTGAAAAAGGCCGGCAAAATTCGAGCGATCGGGTTGTCTAATTTCTCTCTGGAAGAGATGAAGGCGGCTATGCGATTTGGACAGGTAGATGTGATTCAGCCTTGCTACAGCCTGCTGTGGAGATACGATGAAGCCTTGCTGGAGTTTAGCCGAAAGCAGGAGATTTCGGTGATTCCTTACAGCACGCTGGCTCAGGGATTGCTGACGGGAAAGTACCAAAAAGGCGCAGTGTTCACGGACGGACGCGCTCGAGCGGCCCTGTTCCAGCCGGAAAACTACGATAGGTGTCTGGAAGTGACGGACGTACTGTCACAGATCAGTGCGAAATATGGCAAAACACCGGCCCAAGGCGCCATTGCTTGGCTGCTGCAAACCCAAGGGATTACGGCACCGATCGTCGGAGCGAAAAACGGAAGACAGGCTCAGGAAAATTTGAAAGCCGCCGGCTGGCAATTCAGTAAGGAAGACTACGATGTGATTGACCGAGCCAGCAGACGCTTTATGGAGGGCTTACCCCATTACACACTGTTCTTCAATACGGAGACAACAAACTGAGAGGAGAGAAAAGAGAATGCCATTGGTTAAAGTAAATGAGCTGCTGCACCACGCCACGGAAAACGGTTACGGAGTAGCTGCTGTGAACGTGTTCAACTACGAGACGATTAAGTGGGTGGCTGAGGCGGCCAATCGGGAGCGAATTCCGGTGATTATCCAGTTTTATCCCGGCTTCGACAAGTACATCGCCTTAAAACATGTGGCGGCTATTGCCAAAGATTTTGCAGAAAAATCTTCAGTGCCCATCGGAGTACATCTGGATCATTCTGCCGGCTATGAAATAGCAGTGAGCGGTGTACGGGATGGCTTTCCGTCTGTGATGGTGGACGGCTCAGCGTTGCCGTATGAGGAAAATATGGCGCTGACAGCAGCGGTTGTGAAAACAGCAGCGGTGTTTGGCGTAGACGTAGAGGCCGAACTGGGTCATGTGGGCTCGGGAGCCAATCTGGATGACATCGTCAACAGCGATCATTACACCGACGTAAAGCAGGCTGTGGAATTTGTGAAATGCACGGGTTGCGGATCTCTGGCGGTGGCTGTGGGCAATGCGCACGGTGCCTACGTGCAAACCCCGAATCTGGACTTTGACCGTATTGCTTCTTTGCGTAGCGCTCTGCCCATTCCGCTGGTACTGCATGGGTGTTCGGATATTCCTCCCGAGCAGTTGCAGGAGAGTGTGCGCCTGGGTATGAGCAAGTTCAACATAGCCACTGAGTATTTTCGGGCTTGCTATCACGGTGTGGTACAGCATGGGGATCCGGCTGAAAAGAACGGGGACATGTTCCGACTGATGATGGAGACTTCCGAAAACGCTATAGATTTTGTACGTGGTAAAATGCGTTTGCTTAATCCGAATAAGTTTACATTTTAGCTAACGCAAAGGAGGCTTTAGGAAGAGTTGTGTTAAAAGAATTTGAAATAGCGGGCTATGACATGCCCTGTGTAGACCTGGCAGTGAATGTGGATGTGTTTCCCAAGCCAAACGGAGGAACCGGGATAAACGCTATGAGCTGGCAGGGCGGAGGAAAAGTGGCCACCGGCATGGTGGCGGCAGCCAGATTGGGAGCTAAATGCGCCATGATAGGTGCGGTGGGAAGCGATGACTACGGCGAGTTTTGCTTACGGGATTTTGAACGTCATGGAATTGACATATCCGGAATGAAAACGCGCCAAGGAGAAACGACATCTCTCTCCATAGTGCTCAGCGACCGCGAAACGCAGGGACGGAGTATCGTGTACCGATCCGGCACGGCAAGTCCCCCTGCGTTGGAGGAGATAGAGGAACGAATTCTGACGGGGTGTCAGTGGTTTTTTATCTCTCATGCCACACATGTGGCAATGGAATCAGCCAAGCGGGCAAAGAAAGCGGGAGCCAAAATCATCGTGGACGCCGATTCCTACTCATCGGAAATGATGGAGAATATCGGCATCATCGACGTTTTTATTGCTTCGGAATTCTTCTATAAGGTGCTTTTCCGGGGGAAGGAGGAGGCCTTTGAAGCAAATTGCCGGGAGGTCCAAAAAATGGGCCCTTCTATTGTGGTATTTACATTAGGAGCAAAAGGCTGCGTAGGGTACAGCGAGGAGGATGGCTTTTTTCAGATGCCCTCCTTTGCAGTGGATGTGCAGGATACAGTGGGGGCCGGAGATGTGTTCCACGGCGCATATACCGTAGGATTGCTGCGCGGGCTTTCTTCCAAAGAAGCCGCTCGGCTTGCCACGGGAGTTTCTTGCATCAAGTGTACCAGAATCGGTGGCAGAGCCGGCATTCCCGATTGGAATACGGTGCAGCGCTTTTTGCGCACCGGGGAAATCGACTATACGGAAATTGATCAGCGTGTAGAATTTTATAGGAGGAAGTTGCAGATATGAAAAAGCAGAACATTGTGATTGGCGTAGCGCCTACTAAGCGCAGTTTTTTGAGCATGGAGGAGGCCAAGCGGCAAAAGGAAAAGTTTATGGCTGTTATTCGCGGTATTCATCCGGATGTGGTCACTCTGGTGGATATTGATGACATATGCGAAAACGGAATACTGTTCGAAACGGAAAAAATAACGCAGGTGGTGGAAAAATTCCGCCGGGCAAAGATTGACGCGCTGTTTACCCCCCATTGCGATTTTGGTGAAGAGCAGTGTGCCGCAGGAGTAGCGGCGGCGATGAAGGTACCCACCTTGGTATGGGGTGCTCGAGATGAGCGGCCTAACACCGACGAAAGCCGAGGAAGAGATACGCAGTGCGGCATGTTTGCCTGCACCAAGGTGATGCGCCGGTTCGGAGTGCAGTATAGTTATATTTGGAACTGCGAGACCGAAAGCGAGGATTTCCGCAATGGCTTTGACAGCTTTATCCGTGTGGTGTCCGTTATAAAGGCGGTAAAAAATCTGCGAATCGCCAAGTTTGGAGCAAGACCGGAACCGTTTATGAGTGTGACGGCCAATGAGGGAGATTTGGCAACCAAATTGGGTGTGACTGTGGTGCCGATATCTCCTAACACAGTGGCAGCCCGTATGGATCAGTTGATCGGTGAAAATTCTCCCAGATTACAAGACTACGTGGCGGATGTAAAGCAACGTATGGATGCTTCCGGTATGAAGGAAGAGGCGGTGGAGCGAGCCGCAGCAGCTAAACTGGCCATTCAGGATTTGATGGAGGAAAAGCACTGTGCAGCCGGAGCGATGGAGTGTTGGAGCGCGGTTACAGTTTTAGGCGCACCTGTCTGCATGGCTTTGGGCGAGTTGTCTGATGAGGGATTGCCGGTTTCCTGTGAGACGGATGTCAACGGAGCGGTGACCATGGCGATGTTGCAGGCGGTTACCTTGGGCAAAGAGGCCTGTTTCCTTGCGGATTTGACCATTCGCCATCCGCAGAACGACAACGCGGAGCTGCTGTGGCATTGCGGTCCCTTCCCGTATTCCTTGAAGGATTCTTCCAGTGTTGCCCGACTTGTCCAGGGACAGGAACGGTTTGAACTGAAAAAGGGCCCCATTACGGTATGCCGTTTCGACGATGTGGACGGAAAGTACTATCTGTTTGGCGGTGAGGGCAAAGGAGTAGACGGACCCGAAACCAACGGAACCTATGTGTGGTTCGAAACGAACAACTGGAAGATGTGGGAAGAGAAGCTGATGTTTGGGCCTTATATCCATCATGTGGGTGGAATTTACGGAAACTACAAAAAGGTGCTGCGGGAAGCCGCCCGTTATCTGGGAATGATTTTTGATGATGCGGACGAACAGGGCGTGTATAGCCTGTAATCTTAGAAAGGAAAAACTGCCATGAGAGAGATTGTTTCAAAACCGTTGGATCGGGAGTCGTTTCGTCCCTATGGAGATTTTGTGGATTTGCTCCATATCAAGCAGATGGATGCTATGGCCGGAGCGGATAATATCTTCATCCCGGACCTGACGACACTCCGTTTAGATGAAAGAATGCAGGCCTCGGTATGCGTGGCACGGGTGTCCCAGTGTGAGAGAATCATCACCGCTGTGGAATACCATGGATTTACCAGCGAGGGAATTCTTCCTCTGGACGGTGACATTGATATATTTGTGGGACCTTCCAGTTTTCAGGTGAATCCTGCGTCCATTGAGGCGTTCCGTGTTCCCAAGGGTACCTTTGTCCGGCTGAATCCCGGTGTGCTTCACGGCCGCCAGTTTGTCGTGGATTCCCAGAGCGTCAATGTAATGATCTTGCTGCCGGAGCGTACCTTCGGAAATGACTGTGTGTTCACGCGGCTGGCAGAATCCGATCAGATTAAAATTCTGTTGTAAAGGAGTGATTCCATGAATCGAGAGGCAATATTTCACAATCCGGTCAGCAATTATGCGTTTCCCATTTCCTATGAAAAGTTCAAGGTTCGTTTGCGTGCAGGGAAGGGCGATTTGGACCGAGTGACTTTGGTCATTGGAAATAAATACCTCTGGCATACCCGTAAGGAAGTTCCCATGGAGGTGGAAGGTTCAGACGAGCTGTTTGATTACTATTCTTATGTGTATCCGGTAGATGACCCTCGCGTTGCCTACTACTTCCTTTTGGAAAAGGGGGACGAACAGTGGCTGTATGGGGACAGCGGTTTCGCAAAGCCGGAACTGGTCAACATAGACGAGGATGAATCTTCAGCCTTTGTTAACTTCCATTTTCCGTTTATCAACCGCATTGACATCCATAAAAAGCCATCTTGGGTCAACAGTGCGGTGTTCTATCAGATTTTTCCGGAGCGCTTTTGCAACGGAAACCCTAAGCTTTCTCCGGAGAATGTGGCGCCTTGGGGCACCGCGCCGGACAGACAGATTTTTATGGGCGGAGATTTGCCGGGTATTACCCAAAAGCTTTCCTATTTGGAAGAATTGGGAGTGAACGCCCTGTATTTGACCCCGATTTTTGAAGCCACTTCCAACCACAAGTATGACACCGTGGACTATACGCGCATCGATCCTCATTTTGGCGATGAATCCGATTTGGTGGAGCTGATTAATCAGGCTCATAAGCGTGGCATCCGAGTGATTTTAGACGGCGTGTTCAACCATTGTGGCGGAGGTTTTAGGCAGTTCCAAGATGTGGTGGAGCACGGAGAGGAATCCCCTTTCCGGGATTGGTTTTACATTCGAGAATTTCCGGTGAGTTTTGATCCTTTGAATTTTGATTCTTTCGGAGACACTCCCTATGCCCCAAGGCATCCCGGTTTGAAAAATTTATCTGAAGAACAGTTGAGAACGGCCTGTATGCCCAAGTGGAACACGGAAAATCCTCAGGCGAAGGAATATCTTCTGGGAGCCGTGGCCAAGTGGACCCGCATGGGTATTGACGGTTGGAGACTGGATGTAGCCACCGAGGTGGACTCCCATTTCTGGAGAGAGTTTCGAGAGACCGTTCGGGGAATCAATCCCGACGCACTGATTATCGGAGAGTTCTGGCGCAATTCGGAAGCGTGGCTTCAGGGGGATCAGTACGATGGCGTAATGAACTATGGTGTTCAGCGCGCGGCAGTGGAGTACTTTGCCAAGAGCGCAGTGGCTCCTCAGCGCTTTCAGGAGATTCTCACGGAAAATTTGATGCGCTATTCCGATGCGGCCAATGATTCTATGCTCAATCTGCTGGACAGCCACGACACTGCCCGTTTCCTTACGGTCAGCGGAGGGAATACGGCGCGGTTGAAAAACGCGGCGGCTTTCCTGTTCACCTTTGTGGGTATGCCCTGCACATACTATGGCACGGAAATTGGTATGACGGGTGAGAACGACCCGGATTGCCGTAAGGCGTTCGACTGGGAGGAATCTCATTGGAATACGGATTTGCGGACGCACTATCAGAAGCTGATGCGGTTGCGAAAAACCAGAAAAGCACTGCAGGAGGGAACCGTTAGATTCCGTTCTCAGGGAGATTTGTTTGTTATGGAACGCCAATTGCAGGAAGAGCTTCTGGTGACGGTAATCAACAACACAGATTGTCCCCAAAACTACACGTTGTCGGGAAATCACGTTCGCGATTTGTTAAGTGAAAAGGCCTTTGAAGGGACTCAGAATGCCACCGTGGTGGAAGTTCCTCCCTTCTCTGCAATGATTCTGGAAAAAATAAATTAATTTTATTTAATTTATAATTTAATTTAAAGGAGTTGTAATCAACATGGAAAAGAAAGTTATTCGCGTAGGATCTGTAGGCGTAGGAGCCATCTGGGGCGGCGTGCACGAGCCCGGTATTGCCAAGAGTCCCGATTTGACCTTGGTGGCCATCTGCGACATTGATGAGAAAAAGCTCGAAGCCGTTGGCGAGAAGTATGGGATTCCTCCGCAGTACCGTTTTACGGATTATCGAGATTTGGTTAACTGTGACATTGTAGATGCAGTGGATATCTGCACCTCTAATGACGCCCACTTCAAGGTGGCAATGGCTGCCGTGGAAGCCGGCAAGCCGTTTAACCTGGAAAAGCCCATCACCCTGACCGCAGAGGAAGCAGACATACTGGCCAAGGCGGCTCAGGAGAAGAATGTCAAGAATATGGTGTGCTTCTCCTACCGATTCAAGGCTGCTGCCCGCTATGCCAAGGATCTGATTGCGCAGGGCAAGATCGGGCGTGTCTATCACGTGAATATGCAGTATTTTCAGGCGTGGGGATTGCCCCGTGCCAACTGCCCCTTAGTATGGCGCTATGTCAAGAGCAGAACCGGTACAGGTGCTCTGGGAGATCTGGGAAGCCATGCCTTGGATTTGGTACGATTTGTGACGGACAAAGAATATACACGCGTTGTGGGACATACCGGTACTTACGTACACGAGCGTCCGTTGCTGGACGGCAAAGGCGTAGGAAAAGTAGATGTGGACGATTTCAGCAACTACATGGCGGATATGGAAGATGAGATTTCTGTCAGCTTCCAGATTACCCGATTTGCTTATGGCCGCGGTAACTATCAGCGTATGGAGATTTACGGTAGTGAGGGCGCCATTGTCTACAGCTTGGATGCCACACCTGCCGGAATTGACGAAATTGAAGTCTGCTCCGGAGACATCAATGCCGATGCCCATGTTTTCAACCATCTGCCTATTCCGCAGCAGTATTTCTCCGATCAGATGCAGTCCTTTGCAGACATTGTGAATGGCACCGGTGATGGTCTTGCTGCCAATATTCAGGATGGACAGGCAAACCAGCACCTGCTGGATGCTATTGTAGAGTCCGCAGAGAAAGGCACATGGTTATCACTCTAAGCAAAATTCCAAAGGCGAAGAGTGACGGTGACTGGAAAGAGATGCAGGCACCTTTGAAAATCAGTGTAGAGTAAGCAACCGCGTTCCGCTTCAATTTTGAGGCGAAACGCGGTTAACTCTATGTAAAGAAGCATTTGAACGATACAGTTGAGAAAAAGGCACAACTTACGGAGGGAAATCCGTAGGTTGTGCCTTAGCTTTATTCGTGAAATTAGAATGGATTACGTACCACGCGTATGCTATTGCTGCATTTAAAGAGAATTACATCAAGATTGATCGTATCTTTTGTCTCTTTTTTGTCATGGCTTTATTCAGTCAATCTCGCCGTTGGCTTTCGCGGCCTCAATAACCTTCTGCGCAACATTCTGCGGGGCTTCTTCGTAGCGCACGAAATCAAACGTGAAGCTGCCTCTGCCCTGCGTGACCTGACGCACATAGGTGCTGAAATCGTACATTTCGGCCATCGGTACTTCGGCGTCTACGGTCTGATAGCCGACGGTTTCTGCCGGGGACATGCCCAGCACGCGGCCGCGGCGCTTGTTGACTTCGCCCATGATATCGCCCATGTTAGCGTCCGGCACGGTAGCCTTCAATTCGCCGATGGGCTCAAGCAGAACGGGGTTCGCCTGCGGCATGCCGTTTTTATAGGCAATGGAAGCAGCGGTCTTAAACGCCATTTCGCTGGAATCTACGGGGTGATAGGAGCCGTCATACAGCGTCGCCTTGAGACCGACGACCGGATAACCGGCGAGAGGACCTCTTGCGATGCACTCGCGCAGACCCTTTTCAACGGCGGGGAAGAAGCCCTTCGGCACTGCGCCGCCGACAACGCGCTCTGCAAACTCCAAGCCGTCTGCATCGCAGGGGGAGAATTCGATCCACACGTCGCCGAACTGGCCGTGGCCGCCGGTCTGCTTCTTATGTCTGCCCTGTACGGAAACGGTCTTGCGGATCGTCTCGCGGTACGGAACGCGCGGGTTGCGCAGAGTGACATCTACGCCGAACTTCGTCTTCAGCTTGGAGACGATGACATCAAGGTGCTGTTCGCCCATGCCGCTGATGACCATTTCTTTGGTTTCTGCGTTATTTTCAAAACGAATCGTCGGGTCTTCTTCCGCAAGACGCATAATGCCCTGCGCGACCTTATCTTCGTCGCCCTTGTTCTTCGGGACGATGGCCATACGCATCTCCGGGGTGGGGTATGCGATGCCGTCCAGTGTGACCTTGCGTGCGGGTGCGCAGAGCGTATCGCCCGTGTTGACGCCGGCAAGCTTCGGGATGGCGCCGATATCGCCCGCAGTGATGGCTTTTACATCTTCCTGCTTTTTGCCGCACATCATGACGGTTTTGCCGACGCGCTCCGTGTTTCCGGTGCGCATGTTGATGAGCGGGGTCTCTGTGGAGATTTTGCCGGAGAGCACCTTTACATAGGAGAGTTTGCCGATGAACGGGTCTGCAACAGTCTTGAAGACGATGGCAGCCGTGGCGGCATCTTCCTTAACGGCAATCTCAACGGGGTTGCCGTCTACGTCTACGCCGATTTCCGCGCCCTTATCCGCCGCGCTCGGGGCGAGCCAGCGAAGGCCGTCCATAAACTGCTCCATGCCGCGCATAAGCATAGCGTCGCCGCAGAATACGGGCGAAATAGTGCCGCTTTTAACACCCTGGGAAACACCGACGATAACCTCTTCCGGCGTGAATTCTTCGCCGGAGAAATATTTCTCGAACAGCTCGTCGCTCGTTTCGGCGACGGCCTCGTAAATGGCGGTACGCAGACCCTCAAGACGGGTGCCCATGTTCGGCATATCTACCTGTACAGGCTTGCCGCCGGAGTAATCGTACGCCTTATATTCCAACATATTGATATATTTATCTGCCTTGCCGTCCTCAAAATACGGCACAACAATCGGGCAGACGGACGGGCCGAAGCTCGCCTTTAAATCTTCGAACACTTTATAGAAGTCGGAACCTTCATCGCACAGGCCGTTTACGAAGAAAATCTTAGACAGGCCGCGCTTTTCCGCTGCCGCAAAAGCCTTTTCCGTACCGACGGAAACGCCGCTCCTGCCTGCAAGCACGATGACAACGGATTCTGCCGCGCGTGCGGCTTCATACAGACCGCCCTGGAAGTCGAAAAGACCCGGGGTGTCCAGCAGGTTGATCTTTTTATTTTTCCATTCAAACGGTGCCACGGCCGTGGAGACAGACGTCTTGCGGCGGATCTCCTCCGGGTCGGAATCACAGACCGTGTTGCCCTCGCCTACTTTACCGCGACGATCGGATGCGCCTGCAAGATAAAGCATAGCTTCCGCGAGGGAGGTCTTGCCGGCGCCGGAATGGCCTGCCATAGCAACGTTGATGATGTTCTTAGCCGGATATGTGTTCATGGAAAACACCCCTTATATGTATAATTTACAATTTCAATTTGAGATTGCTCTTTAATTATATATCATATTGCCAGATATTGCAATGATGAATTGCAATTTATACAGATATTCTATTTTGCGTATTTAAAGTTTATGCATGTTGTATATTCCGAAAATGCTTTTTGCAATAAGCTTTCAAATTCCGTTTGAAAAGGATAGAATTCGGCAGGATTTGAGAAATATATAGCAGACTTCTTCTGATGAGGGAGCTGTCAGCGAAGCTGACGGAGGGAGAGATACTTAGTACTGATGGAACCTCGCAGCTATAAAAAAGGGCGGCCATCGACCGCCCTTCGGGAGACCCCCTAATTGGGTCTCCCATGAATAAACAGTCCACTGGACTGTTTATTCTCCCGTCCTGATTTTTGTTAGGCAAAAGTGTTTCGAGCTCTGCGGAACTCGACCAAGGGTTTCACCCTTGGAACCGGACAAGCTTTTGAAAAAGCTTGAGCAAAACTTTATTCGTCGCTTCCCTGTTACTCGACTGTTTCGCGGCTTAAAAAATCGGACGCGAGCTTGCCGAGCCGCAAATGCTCCTGCGTTTCGCCGGGCTTTGCATCTTCGTCTTTAATGAGCAGGAACATGCCGCACAAATCTCCCGCACAGGAGATGGGGAACGCTGCGTTTGCGGTGCGCAGCCCGCCCTCCGCCGCCAAAACGGTGTCCTCGCCGGAGGAGATAAATGCCTTTTTGCGGCGCATCAGCTCATCCAATTGCTTGGAGACAGGCTTATCCAGTAAATCCTTTTTCGGGATACCTGCTGTTGCGATGATGCGGTCGCGGTCGCACACGGCGGTGCCGATGCCGCTTGCCGCCGAGATGCACTCCGCCATGTTTTTGGCGCTTTCGTTCAGTTCTCCCACGGGCGAGTATTTGCGGAAGATGATGCTGCCGTCTTTGTCGATGAAAATTTCAAGCGGCGTGCCCTCGCTGATCTTCATGGTGCGGCGCAGCTCTTTCGGCACCACCACTCGCCCGAGATCATCCATACGTCTGACGATACCGGTTGCCTTCATATCTCAAATCTCCCTTGTTTTCAAAGTTTCGGTATGGGTAGTATTTGAGAAATGCGGGGAATTATACACGTTACAAAGTTTTACGGAAATACACAGTGGCGCGTCCGGTACCTGCTTTGACGTGAAAAGAGGCATAGTTTGAAAAGGATTGTTTTCTGTGTTGCTATATAAAATCAAGCGTCATGCTTGAATGAAAGCACGGCGCTTGACTTATTAAAAATAAATTTTAATCTTCCACAGGCGTTTCCAAATTGTTCATTACAAGCCCTGTGATAAGCTTCGGGTAAAAATACGTGGACTTCTGCGGCATCTTTTCGCCCGCAGCCGCTACCGCGCCGATCTCCTCCACGCGCGTGGGGTTCAAAATAAATGCACACTGCATCTCGTCGCTTTCAACCGTGGAAAGCGCTTCGTTCAAATCGCGCGTATACGTCAAGTTTTTCTGACTCGCCATATTTTCGCGATCAATCCCGAGGGCGCGCTCCAAAATGAGCGTGTGCAAAACGCTGACGTCCAGCCCGCGCGAGGCTTCGCTCTTTTCGGGCATAAATTCTTCCATAACCGCCGCGTCTTTCAAAATCAGCAGCGCGTAGTTCATTCTGTCCCCGTTTTTATACACGAATACGAACGCCTTTTGCCCGGCATCATACGCATTTTTCATGCGCGGCGCAATCTCGCTTTTGTCCGCAAGCGTCTCGATTTGAAAGTATTCCCCGCAGCTTTCAAGTACCTTTTCGGCGGAAAATCCCTCAATGCCGCGCACAAGGCGGTGCGTTGGGAACACCACAAGCCCCGGGTGTGCCATATCGACGAGCGTCATCATGACGAATTCGCTGCCCGGCGCCCAAACGGCGTTTTCGCGGCAGTAATCGCGGTAATGAATTGCGGTTTCATAGCGGTGATGCCCGTCCGCAATGTACAATTTGCGCGGCGCAAAATCGGCGCGGAACGCTTCAAGCGCCTGCTTGTCATTCACAATCCACAGGCGGTGTGTGACAAGTCCGTCTGAAAATTCGCAGTACGGCGTGCCGGCGGAAAGGCGGTCGATGCGCTTTTGCGTCTCGCCCTTTTCGTCCTGATACAAAGAGTAAATCGAACTGAAGTTGCAGTTCGTCGCCTTCATCAGCTCAAAACGGTCCTTTTTCGCCTTAGAGAGCGTCTCTTCGTGCGGCAGCACAACGCCCGCGGAAAAATCCTCCACGCGCACAAGGCACACGATGCCCTTTAGGCTGCGCACCTCGCCATGGTCTACGTCGGTTTTGAATTCTTCCTCGTAGATATAAAGGCCTGCGTCCTTGTCACAGCGCAAAGTGCCGTCGGAAAGCCACGTGTGCAACGTCTTGCCGGCGGTCTTATACGGTTCTTCGCCGCGCGGCAGCTCCAGGCGTATGACGTTGTGCGGGTTTCTTTCCAAAAACGCCGCGCGCTCCGCTTCACTGATGATGTCATACGGCGGACAGGTCAGTTCTTTCGCTTCTCCCGCCGATTTTGTGTACCGCATGGCATGAAATGCCCGAATATCTGCCATCGTGGTGCCCCCCTTTAAATTTCACTTTTTCTCATTATAACGGCAAAGCGCTCTTGCGTCAAGAAAAAAGCGATACAACATGAAACATCCTCGCCGCAGTTCAAGTCCGAAAACACTTCACAGCCCGGCTGTTTTGTCCGTATTCCCCGACCGTTCGAATAAGAACTTGCTTCTTAAAAGCGCAAGAACAAAACGCTGTGCGGCGGCATTTGCAAGGTTCCACCCGCAGCTTGGTCCAGAACGTTTGACTGGGTAAATGAGGAGGGAGGCAACACGGTGTCACTGGAGAAGAGCACCGCCTCGCTGCAAGGTCCAAAGGAAGAGAAGTCCACCGGCTTTTTGCGGTGAAATGCGGCGTTCACCACTGTGGCGGACACCCGACCCTCTCGATCCACGGTAATAACAGCTTCTTGAGACGCGGAGCACAGACGATTACCCATGTGCCAGCGATTCATCCAGGAGAACACTTGTCCTTGCGCTGTCAAGCTCACGTGATCCGGTTTCACACACAGCATTCCCTCGTTGATTGCCTGAAAGTGGCACGCAAGGGCTATCCCGCTTTTTTCCGCCTCTTCCATCAACATGTGCAGAACCAGCGCCGCATAAATACCGTCGGTAACACTGGAAGGACGGTACCAGGCATACCACACATTCCACTCGTCCATGGAAATGCGTATAGAAGGCTCCAGCCACTGCCGGGATTGGTGAATCAGCTCCCGCATCCGGGAGACAGAAGCCATGCACCGATTATATTCCTCCTCTACGGTGGAAAGGTCGGTGTAATGAGGGTCGTAGCCATAATAGTGCTGGGAAATCATCTGAGAAATCCCGGCAAGCGGCTTGGCTGAAAATTCTGCCCATTCCTTGTTAGGATAGGGTCCCGAGGAGCACAGGCTGAGACCGGGTGAGGCCTCCAGCATTTTTTTGCCATTCTCCAGTGCGATCTGACAGTACCCGGCAGGAGTGTTGTCGCCCTCCATGTGACCATAGCCGAATTCGTTACCCAATGACCAAAACTGCACATTGTAAGGCTCTTGGTGACCCCGGTTGGCTCGGAGTTTTCCGTAGGGGGTTGAGACATCGCCGTTGCAGTATTCCACCCAAGCGGCGTTCTCATCGGGGGTGTTCCAACAGGGGTTGATGGTGATAAACGGCTCGGCACCGATTTCTCGACACAGGGCGATAAAGTCATCGGTATTCATCTCGCTGAAATCGTAGCCCATGGTGTGAGGTTGAGTCTCCAGACCCAAATAAGACTGGAACGGCGCACGCATATCCGCCGGCAAAAGGCCGTCCATCCAGTTGAATTCCCCGGCAAAATTGCCGCCCGGCCAGCGCAGCACCTTGATGCCCAAATCCTTCATGGCTTCCACCACATCGCGGCGCATTCCGTGGAAGTGATCCTTGGGCAGCAAAGAAACGGCTCCTACGCAGACATAACCCGCATTCTCCCAGCAGATTCGCAGGTCGGCATCAGAGTCAGCGGCCTGCGGGGTGAGCTCCACCTCTAAACGGGTCCAATCGTCGCCGCCACCTACAGATGTGGCACGGCAGTAGACGTTCTTTCCGGTTCGATCTGTCAATGAAACCGTAAACTTCACCGATTCTTGAGTTTTAACCACCATTCCGAACAGATACGGTTGCCCTTGGGATATTGTGATGCCATGCTGACCCATGCCGACAGCTTCCCCGCAGTAGGGGTTGAAGATACCGACGGAATTACATTCGAGGGTCCGTTTCATGTGGTAGCCTTCTCCGTGGCGGGTGTAGGGTTCATCCAAGGCAAACACGCCACGTTCCCCCAAGGGAAACCATTCTATGGCGCAGCCCTCGCAAGCCGTGGGCTTCCCGGCGAACTTCCGATTGCGAACCATCTGGGCGGATAGGCCGGTATAGATACAGGAGCGAGTGTGCTCCAGATTGCAGCCGAACAAGTAGGGCGAAACCAGTAAATCCGCAGGATCGTCCCGGCGTAAGGTGAGAGGTGTGGCCTGAGCTGCTTTTCCATCCCAATCGACGGCCTCGTCCAGATTGCTGCTGCGAACCACGTTCATGAGTTCGCCGCTGAGAAGCTCCACAACGCTGACGCGCAGCTCCGCAGCCACACGGCTGAAAAGCGTCACGTCGGGCAGGCTTTTGCCACGTTCCCACTTAGAGACCGCTTTATCGGTTACATTCAGTCGTTCGGCCAGTTGAGCCTGCGTAAGACCCATGGCCATCCTGCGCCGGCTGATAAACTGTCCTATTTTTGATAAATTCATAAATTTTCCTCCCCTTAGGACTTTTCTTTAGCATACCATAGTCCACCCGCACAAGCAACCGACCGACAGTTGAGTAACATGGGGCGAAAAAGATTTCTCTGACACTTTTATGAAACGCTTCTTCTGTCACGTCGGAAAAGGAAAGACGGGAGTGCTCCCGAACATCGCCTCGCAGTTAAGGTAGAACGTGGTTGCTCATTTTGTACTTATTTTCAAAGGGCTGCACCGTATTCTGCTTCGTTTTTTCGCCCGGGGTACCTCTTTACCGCTTTGCAAAAATAAAAGTTTTTCCGTGCGCAAAAAGCTTGAAACGCAACGGGGGATTTGGTATGATGGACGTGAATAAGCCTTGAGGGGAGGGGCTGCACATTGTGTGCGGCGTGCGCCCTAAATTTTGGGAAGGCGGTTGGATTGAGATGGAAAAAAGCAAGCGAACGTTTCGTGGCAGTTACCCGGCGTATGCCCTGACCTATTTCTTCTTTTACTGGAGCTTGGGCGTGTTTACCTCGGTGCTGTCTATGTATCTGACGGGCATCGGCAAATCGAAAGCGGAGATGTCCTTCATTATGTCGGCTTCGAGCTTGTTCGGCGTGGTGCTGATCCCGATCGTGGGGTATATCAATGATAAGCTGCGAAAGCCGCGGCTTATCTGTACGGTGATGATGGCGTGCGTGGCGGTGTTCGGCATTCTGTTTGCGCTGGTGCGCGAAACGATGCTGCTGTTCCTTTTAAACGGCTGCATCATGGGGTTTATCTCATCGCTTTCGCCGGTGAGCGAGCGCATGGCAACCTCGACGAAGTACCGCTACGGTACCATTCGTATTTGGGGCACGTTCGGTTATGCGGCGGCTGTACAAGTGGCCTGCGCCATGATGGAATTTACGAGCCCGCAGCTGATTTTTGTTTCGGTCTCTGTTTCGGCGGTGCTGGCCATTGTGGGTTTCCTCGGCACGGACGACATTTCGTTTACGGATACGGAAGCGGCAAAGGCTGCGGCGGGCAAGCAGTTTTCATTTCTCTGTGCGCCGATGTACATTTTGTTCGTCATCATCGGGTTTGTTTTTTCGGGCTGCTCAAATCTCAACATGACATACAGCCCCATTTTATTGCAGGAGCTCGGCATGCCGACGGGTGCGGTGGGTACAGTGCTGTTTTTCAGTACGATTGTTGAGCTGCCTGTCATTTTGTTTTCGTACAAATCTATGGATCGCTTTTCAGGGCGCACGCTGATGCTTTTGGCGTTTGCTATTATGGTGGCGCAGTTTTTGCTGTACGCCACGGCGCCGAACGCGTTTGTTGCGGTTGTGACCATGCTGGTTTTGCGTGCTATCGGTTCTACGCTGTTCGGGATGATCTTATTGAAGATCGTGCGCGGCGTTGTGCAGGTGCGTTCCGTTTCCACGGCGCTGGGCGTTATCAGCGCTACGGACGCGATGAGTGCCATTTTAATGCAGAACCTCGGCGGCATTCTGGTGGAAAACACGAGTATCCGTATCTTGTATTTTGCCATGGCGGGCCTGATGATGCTCGGCATGATCCTAACGCTGTTCCTGCGCGTGCAGAACACGGAAAAGGTGTTTTCGTAAAAAATCCCCCGCAATTTCACTAAATTTCTGACAGTGAATTTTACGGGGGGAATTTTCTTTTTACTGGAAACGGGCGGGCGGCTGTGCTATGATTAAAGTATCAAACGGAAGGTGGTTATATTTATGATATTGGAAAGAGTTACGCCGGAAAGCGTGGGTATTCATTCCGAAGGCATATTGAAATTTATCGATCTTGCAGAAAGCAGAGGACTTGAGCTGCACAGCATGATGCTGCTGCGTCACGGCAAGGTGTGCGCAGAGGGTTGGTGGAAGCCGTATAATCCGGCGTCGCCGCACATGATGTTCTCCTTTACAAAGGCGCTGACCTCCACGGCCATCGGCTTTGCGTGCCAGGAGGGAGCGCTGTCTCTTGACGATCGCTTGAGCGAGCTGTTCCCGGACAAGATGCCGGAAAATCCGAGCGAAAATCTGCTTGCCTGCACGGTGCGCGATCTGCTCACGATGTCCTGCGGCCACGAGACGGAGATCAATACGTTCGACGTGAACGAGCCGGATTGGATTAAGAATTTCCTTTTGCACGAGTTTAAATATAAGCCCGGCACGTGCTTTATGTACAACACCGCCGGCACGAACATGCTGTGCGCCGCGCTGAAGCGCCGCACGGGTGAGAATCTGTTCGAGTACCTTACGCCGCGTCTTTTTGAGCCGCTCGGCATGGAGAATATTGAGTGCTTCTGCCTGCCGGACGGCGTTGAAATGGGCGGCGCGGGCAGCCGCCTGAAGACCGAAGACATGGCACGCTTTATTTTGTTTGTTTCCCGGCACGGCAAGTGGGAGGGCAAGCAGCTTTTAAACGCCGAATGGTTTGACATGGCGAGCGCAAATCAGATCTCGACGATCAGTCCGGCGAATAATTCGGATAACCCCGACTGGCGCTGTGGTTACGGCTTCCAGTTCTGGCGCTGCGTGCCGGAGCATGTGTTCCGCGCGGACGGCGCGTTCGGCCAGTACGGCGTGGTGTTTGAGGACAAAGACACCGTGCTCATTTTGCAGAGTTCTTCCTCCAATCAGCAGGAGCAGCTGACCTGCGCGTGGGAGGCGTTGCTGCCGGCCATCACGGACGAGGAGACGCTGCCGGAAAGCTCCATGGCGCACGTTTTGAAGAAGCGTTTGGAAAAAGCGGAGATCACGCCGATGCTGTCTTCCCGCAACCCGTGGTCCGAAAAAGAGATTGAGGGTAAGAAATTCGCGTTTACGGAGGAAGTTCCGGGGCTTGTCGATTTCATCGGCGGTGTGTGGATTGTGGCCCCGCAGGGCGGTGTGACAAAGACGCTGCGCTTTGAATTTGCGCCCGAAAAAGCAAATCTCGTTTTCGAGCAGGATAACGGCGAATTTACGGCGGAGATCGGCCTTCAGAGCCACTTCACGAGCTTTACGCTCGGCGGCCGTACCTACGGCGCTGTGGGTCGCTGGCGCAGTGACAAGCGCTTTGAGCTCGAAGTTCGCTGTGCGGAATCCGCAGGCGGCAGACGAATGATTTTCACATTTGAGGGTGACGCGCTCACGCTGGAGACGGAATCTACGATGGCAATCTCCGGCGGCATTGCAGACCGCCCGTACAAGCGCTACACGCTGAAAGCGGAATAATTTCAAAGAAGGATATGGAGCCGTGCGCAGAAGGAAAACCTGTTTGCGCACGGCTTTTCTTTGCTTAAAACGTTTGACTAACGGCCTGAAATATGCTATACTCTTGGGGTATTGAATATTGGGCTGTCGCCAAGCGGTAAGGCAACGGACTTTGACTCCGTCACCTCGTGGGTTCGAATCCCGCCAGCCCAGCCATGATTGGGTGACATAAAAGATGTCACCCAATTTTTCTAGTGCTTATGCGGGTTTTTGGGGTTTTTGAGCGAAATGCAGGAAACCGTTTTACCATAGATGTCCAAACGGCAAACCGCAGTAAGATCCGCCGCAGCGGGGCCCCGTCTGATTTTTTCAGACAGAGGCTCCGCTTTTTTGCTTTTTATACCTTTTTTCCCGCTGTCGGAACTGTAGAAGTTTCCGACAGCTTCATAGATAGATTGACGAATCCTCCACACAGGCAAATTTCAAGCCCTCAAGGTACAAGGGGGTATTGCGCCCTTTTTTAGAAGCGTCTCGGCAGGTCTGCCGGGGCGCTTTTTGCGGCGATGAATCGCGGCGATTTTTCGCCTTTCCCCCTCTCTCACACTCTCTCCCCCTAAATTACTTACTTGGCTGGGAAAGAAGACTTTTCTCTCCGGTAAACTCAGTCAAAACCAGCAGAAATTTAAATTTTCAACAATCATCAGGAAAGGATGTTAAAAACCATGAACATCGGAATCGACCACGGATATTACGCTATCAAGACACGGCATTTTTCTTTTCTAGCCGGTATCGCTGTTTACAGCCATGAACCCTACACCCTGCAAAACACGCTGGAATACGGTGGGAAGTTTTATGTGTGCGGAACCGGCAGGCAGCCGATTCTGCGGAATAAAACAGAGAACGACAATTATTACCTGCTTACCCTTGCAGCCATTGCAAGAGAGATCAAGCAGCGCGGAGAAAACACAGAGTGTTCCGTAACCCTTGCCGCCGGTCTGCCTCTGGCCGGATTCGGCCGAGAAAAGAAATTCTTCCGAGAGTACCTGCTTCGTTCTTCTCAGCCGGTGTGCTTTAAATTCGAGGGAGTACCCTACAAAATAACCATCGAGGATGTTAAGCTGTTCCCTCAGGGATAAACTGCGGCGGCTTTGTGGCTTATGTACTCAGCAAGTGCGGATTGAACAGCGGAACATCGGACCTTTGGACGCACAGCGCGGGTCCGGTAGGTTCCGTCCAATGGTATATGACACAGAATGCAGACATCACCGGCGGCGCGTGGTGGGACTGGGATGGAGTATCTCCAGTTTATAACCGTATGCTGATGTGCGGCGCGGCAAACTATCCGCTGTGGGTACGCAACGCCGATCTCGTTGCGCACACATTTGCGACGAAAGCTGACATGTTAAGTTCGGGTGTGCTTGAAAAGGGAGATATTATTGTCATGATCCCCAAAGCAGCATCCTCCAGTGGTTTCAATGATTCTCACATCGGTTTCTTTTGGGGTAACAGCTCCAGCGAGGACAAGATGTGGCATTCTGATTTTTCAGGCAACCACATATCGACGATCACACCGAAGTCCCCGGACAACTCGTTCATCGTTATCAAATACGGTGAAAACACCTTTGATATCACGCTCACAAAGACCTCTGCGAACGTGACAATCACGAACAAAAACCCGAATTACAGTCTGGCGGGTGCGGTGTATAACGTATACACAAAAAATGCGACACCCGGTCATGACTACTCAAAGGATACGGTACAGGCTACATTTACAACAGACACCAACGGTAAGGCTAATCTCAGCAAGAAGCTGAAAGATGGCGATTATGCGGTAAAGGAAATTACTGCTCCGAAAGGGTATGTCCTTGACCCAACCATCCACTTTGTCAACATCAGCAGCGGTAATACCACGCTGAATGTTGTGGACGACCCGTCAAAAATTAAATTAACGGTTGTAAAGAAAGATGCAGGAACAGGCCAGAGTGTGCCGCAAGGCAACGCTTCTCTGGCCGGAGCAGTCTATGAAGTGACCTATAAGGTGAACGGAATAGACACAAAGGTACAGGGAACGACAAATGCGCAAGGCAGAGTGATGTTCCTCGATATTCCGCTTGGTACAGTAAAAGTGCAGGAGATAAAAGCCCCGGTTGGCTATAAGCTCGATACGATGGTACACACCTATACCGTTAACTCCGCCGGTACATCTGCTGTATATGAGCTGGAGCCTCTCGACGACTTCCGCGAGCAGGTTTTTCTCAATAAGATCAAGGTCATCAAAAAGGCCGAGATGGCCGGTGCGCCGGATATGCTTGAACCCGGAGCAAAGTTTGAGGTCTACCTCAAGAGCGCGGGCAGCTATGCAAACGCAAAAGCCGCCGAGCGTGATCTCATCACGATCGGCTCAGACGGCACAGCGACGACGAAGTTCTTGCCGTACGGCACCTATACAGTCCATCAGGTCGCGGGCGGCGCAGGCCGTAAGTTTGCCGCCGATTTCGACGTCTCTGTAAGTGCTGACAGCTCCACGCATGCTCCGTATGAGGTGAATCTTCGCAATGAGCTGAAGCCCGGTACAGCAAATATCGTCAAAACATCTGACGATGGTGTTGTTGCGGGTTTGAAATTCAAAATCACACGAAACATCGATAACTGGTCGCAGAACGTCACGACAGGCGCAAACGGTCAAATTGCGGTTAGTAATCTCCCGATCTACTCGGACATCGACGGTAAGCAGAAGATCCAGTACACCATTACGGAGATCGACACGCCGGATCGTTATGTGCAGCCCGCATCTCAGACTGTCACACTCACAGAGGGGCAGGCTACACCTGTACGATTCCATAACAAGCTTATTCGCGGCAGTTTGCAGATCATCAAGGTCGACCACAACGGTACAACACCGCTTGAGGGCGCGGAGTATCAGATCACAGATGCGGACGGTAGGGCCGTTGCAGCGAAGACAACCGGCAAGGACGGCAAGATCCTTGTTGAGAACCTGCGGTACGGCTCATACCACTATCAGGAGATCGAAGCGCCAAAGGGCTACGATCTCGACAGTACGATCTATGATTTCGCCATTGGGTATGACGAACAGGTCATTACCGTTACCCGAGAAAACACACCGAGCGTCGGCTCGATCTCGGTGTGCAAAGTGAACTCCGCAGGAACACCCATGTCCGGTGTTTCTTTTTTATTGGAGTTTTCTGTGGATGACGGCGCATCATGGAAGCCGGTCGTTGCCCGTCCTGCGGGCAGCGAGGTATCGATTGGCGGCTGTGACAGTTCCGGCCTCAAGGACGGTGTGCTGGTTACAGGAGATGACGGTATCGCGGCATTCACGGGATTACAGATCGTCAATCAGACTGTGAAGATTCGGTATCGTCTGACCGAGATTGCGACCCGTGACGGCAGTACACTCATGACGACTGTCCTGTATGACGGCAGTCTGCCTGATGTGAACGGCGACACGGAGATCACCGACGTCAAGATCACGGCGGTCAATAACCGGAACCTGGAACTGCCCAATTCGGGCGGCAGTGGTTTCCCTGTATCTTCGGTCGGCACAGTACTGATCTTTATCGGTCTGTTTTTCTGTGTCGGTTCGATTCGGGTTTTACGCAAGGCCCGGTAAAACAGGATTCGAGGGGATTCTACACCCCTTGAAATATAAAAATAAACTTTGAAAGGAATGTAGAAAATGAAAAAAGCGAGCATTATCGCAAAACTCGGAGCAGCAGCTATGGCGGCTGTCATGGCGTGCTCCAGCATTGCTGCATCGGCGGCAACCGTCCCCAATGCAACAATCGACACCACTCGTAAAACGTCTCTTGAGCTTTACAAGTACGATTTTACGACAGCCCATGAGGACGGTAAGCTGAACACCGATTCCTATGTTTCCACTGGTCTGCCGGATGATGCGGTTGAAACCGCACTGGCAGACTACGCCATTCAGGGCGTTGTCTTCACCTATACAAAGGTCGCGGACGTGACAACCTATTCGGCGCTGGAAGCAGACGGCTACAAGGACATGGTGCTCTATGCAATGCCCGACAACGCCAAGACAGCTCAGTTCCTCGCCGCACTTGGCTTGAGCGCTGCGGATGCGTACAGAACGGACGGCGGCAATCTCTATTTCACCTCCGATGTTCTCATCGACGGTCTGTCTGGTCAGCTCACAACCATTGAGAGCCAGACAAAGAACGCTCTTGAGAAGTTCGTAAAGGACAACGGCGGTACGGATATGCCGGAGACGGATGCAAATGGTCATTCCGGCAAGACCGGCATGGAGCAGGGCCTTTACATCCTCGTCGAGACCTATGTTCCGGAGAACGTAAAGGACACGACCTCTCCGTTCCTCGTTTCTCTGCCGATGACCACCATCGACGCTGATAACTGGAACTATGACGTCACCGTGTATCCGAAGAACGAAACCGGTATGCCGACGCTCGAGAAGACTCTGCGTGAGGACAAGGTCGACACAGGTAAACACAATGGCACAATAGACGATATATACCCGGAACCCGACAACTCGGGCGTCTCTTCTTGGTACATCGGTAACACATTCTTTCTTTATTCTCCCAATATTGCAAATATCACATATGCCCACAAGCTATCCACTTATATCGGGAGTTTCTACCCATATATTATCACCTCAAAAAAGCGATTTGTTCTATTTTGTCACAGTGGTCTGTTTTTCGTTCCAATTGGTAAAACACCTACCGAAAAAGCGTTGACAAGATGCGTAGGTCTGAAAGTTCCGAACAGGTTAACTGTTATTTCAGCACCTTCAGAAAAAATTTCTTTCAATTTAATCTCTTATGACGGGAATAGATACTTGTGATATAGTTAAAAATCGACTAAAATTAGTCATAGGAAGTCATAGATTAGACATTGAATTTAGTCATAGAAATAAACAGAGGTCGGAATTGGAAACTCAAAAACGAGACATCAAAAACAAAAATCAGAGCGACAACGTAAAACTCTCACCACTGGTGAGAGAAAATGCTTGATCCAACAATCATACCATCATAATCAGATTGACCGAGCCGGTTCTTAATGACGAATAGAATAAGTGAAAAAGTCGTATAGCAGCGACAATGCGATTGAGCCTGTTTCAGACCGAAAAATGGCACCAGGAACCAAGAGTTCCGAGTGCCATCTTTCATGTTACAGCGCGTTTGTGGATTGAAATTCAATTTTGACTCTCATACCCATACCGGCAGCGAGGCGTTGGAGTGTTCGGAGCGATGGGTTAGCGTTGCCGTTTTCCAATTTGCTGATATCTGCCTGTGCGATACCGGTCTTTTCCGAAAGCTGCTTTTGGGTCAGACCCGAACGATTTCTGGCGTCGACGATTGCCTGGATGATCTGAAACTCCGGTTCAAGTGCATCATATTCAGCCTTGAATTCCGGATTTGCCATTTGCTTATTGAGGGTTTCTCTAAAGTTTTTGCCCATTATAAATTCTCCTTTCGCTGTTCATATTCGGAACGATACTTCTTGGACAGTTCAATTTCTCCGGGTGGTGTTTTTTGAGTCTTTTTGGTAAAGCCATTCGTGAGTATAATCTTGCGGCCGATAACGAAAAAATACAGAACTCTCGTAATATTATTCCCCTGTTTTGCGCGGATCTCAAAAATACCGTCATCGAGGGATTTTGAGTATGGCTCTCGAAGATTATTTCCATTTACCTCCAAGAGTTCCAGTAAGCGAAAAAGTTTCGCCTGCATTTTCACATCTTGGGAAAGTATGAATTCCTCGGCCGGAAATGTACCGTCTGACTTTTCAAAAAATTCGACATCAAAGTTTGGCATCGTGCTCTCCTTGGTAACATTGGTTATATCCTATAATCAGTATATGGGATATAACCAATGTTGTCAAGCGTAAAGCGAAAATTTTTTCGACACCCGTTCTGTACTATGAGGTCGGTCTGATCAGAACCCTCCGTTCTCATTTTACGATGATATCTTTTCCGTCGCGTAATCCCATGATTGGGTGACATAAAAGATGTCACCCAATTTTTCTAGTGCTTATGCGGGTTTTTGGGGTTTTTGAGCGAAATGCAGGAAACCGTTTTACCATAGATGTCCAAACGGCAAACCGCAGTAAGATCCGCCGCAGCGGGGCCCCGTCTGATTTTTTCAGACAGAGGCTCCGCTTTTTTGCTTTTTATACCTTTTTTCCCGCTGTCGGAACTGTAGAAGTTTCCGACAGCTTCATAGATAGATTGACGAATCCTCCACACAGGCAAATTTCAAGCCCTCAAGGTACAAGGGGGTATTGCGCCCTTTTTTAGAAGCGTCTCGGCATGATCCGATGCATCGACGAAACAAAGGAACAGGTTCGCCGGGATGTCGGGGTGTCTGTTACCGATGCTCAGGTGGAACGTGTGCTGGGTGGAAAGCCCTGCAGCATCCTCCAATACCGTTTTTAATGGAGTATAGCAAAAATCTTTATAAACGTGAACTATTATTGCTAACCGGATACAGTACTAGGTTAAAAACTCTGAATATATTGCCGCCATAATTCAGATCCCTATCTTTCTGGGGCTTGAATTATGGCGGCCCATATGTTTTGACATTACTATTCCACAATCGAACATCACATGATCTGTGCTCCGGAGACGTAGCCAAACAGGAATATTCCCAGAAAAAGCGACTCGACCACAATTACATATGTCCGCAATTCCGACCTATTCTTAACCAGAGCGGCAAGCAGAATGAAGAACACAAACCCGCACGAAAGGTATCGGCCGCCGCTCAGCAGCCACGAGAGCGAATAGTTTGCGATCAAATAACAAAAAGCATATGCTAAGATACTCGAAGAATTTTTGCGGGATCTCAACGAAAGAACAAGAATGGCAAAAAAGACGATAAATAAAATCAGCTCCGGCAGCCACACAGCCCATGCCATAGATTGTTGAAACTGCCTGCCCAGATAGCTCACGATATATTTCAGCGTATCCGTGACCCACATCGGACCTTGATACCAATGCTGCTGATGAATCACATAGGCAAACGGATTGCCGTCTACGAGATAGTTCAAAAGCCAGTAGCCGAGCATTCCCAAACAGGGCAAGAACAGCAGCGGAATGTACATTGCCTTTTGGACGAGCCTTTTCATCGACGCCTTGATCGGAACAACAAGAGGTTTAACGCTTTTGAAAAACTCTATAACGCCTGGCAAAACAACCAAAATGCCGATCATCCGCGTGAGCGCCGCAAAAGCGCCCCAAATCCCAAAGGCAAGCCACTTGTGCTTATGTGCATAGTAAAGCGCAGCCGCCGTCGTCAATAAAAACAGTCCCTCTGTCATGACCGTACCGAAAAAGAACGAAAACGGGAAAACCGACAGGAACAGCACCGCATCATCGGCAACCGATTTATCATAGCTTTCAAACGCCAGCTTGTGTACCCAGCAGCACCCCCATGAAAAGCACAGTGCCGAAACGAGCGCGCCTGCCAGCGCGGTGTTCGGAATGATAAGCTTCACGATTCGGACAAACCAGACGTAACAGGGATAGAATACCAGAAAGAGATGCTCTCCGTTTTCCTGATACGCGCTGTATCCCTTGTCAATTAAATTGATATAGTGATTTGCATCCCACAATCTGAGCTTTTCCAAGCAGTCCCAGAGCGACACTTGTTCATTCGATCCGATCATGATGCAAAACAGGGCAGCGACCATGACCAAAACCCGAACGCCGAGCGCAAAGCCGAACGTTTTCCATTCATTAGGATATGCCGCCCTGCAATCGAAGTCCTCCTCCGGCAGGACAGCATGTTTCGCGGATTTTTGGGAAAGGCCGAAATCAAGCAGGCATTTATAAAGGAGAACACAAAACAGCAAAACGATCGGAACGGATAGGATCACATTATAAAGCAATTTCTCTCATCCTCACCTTCTCTTGGATTAATTCCGAGCTATACCAGAAAATAGCGTTTAAATGGATACACGGTAAAAAGCAATCGGAATTCCTGGCTTTCAATAGAGTCCCATTCTTTCTCGGAAAAAAATATGCGTTCCATTTGTATACTTAATGATACTACTTTAAAAACGGGAGTTGTTCCATTTTGTCACAGTGGTATATTTTTGAGATTAAATGGTTTTGATCTGTCAATGCAAATAATGAATAAAAATAGCGCGTATCCACTTCAAGTGAATACGCGCTACCGTTAATATTAAATAATGCTACCGATTAGACAAAATCCGTGAAATTCTTCGCTACCTGTGTTATAATTTATTCAAGCTCCGGAATTTCTCAAACAGTTGAATATACTCCAGTATGTGCTGTTGCTCTTGGGGACTCATCTTGGAAAGCGTTTCGATAATTTCTTTTATGATGATATTCGGAGGAAGTTCGACCTCGGACGCAATATACAGATCACCAATTAAAAGAGGAGTCTCATCACATGCGTATTTTGTCTGGCGTAGATAATCTTACTTATTTATTTTGTGACTTGGTAGAAATAGGACTCGATTTTTTTGAACTTTTACGTATATACTGTGACAACGATTTTCTGCCTTATTTTGGAGATGTACAACAGCCATTCACCTTTCCGCACCCAGATAGGTTCTGCAATCTCGACCAAAAGGACATTCGGAGAGGGATCTCACGTTGGACGGGTTCAAAATATCGCTCAGCCTCTATCGATGCTGTTGTACTGGAAATATATCATCATATTGCCGATAGGCATATCGGCAGTTACGTCTACCACAGCAATCGTAACCCCAAAAACATAAAAGCAGCCGATGATATATATGTTTTGTTTGTGTTCTCTAGTTCGGCAACCTTTATAGACTTAAATAAAAAGAAATCCTATCTCTTTCAGGAGGAACCTCATGATAAAAATAGCCGTTTGTGATGATAATCCATATGAATTGGAAGAAGTAGCCGAAAAAATCAAAATTTATCTTGATCAGCAAGAGACCGCACTCCAGACAGTAGTTCAAACCTTTCAATGTGGCGAATATCTTATAATGGAAATTGAGTCTGGGCACCCCGCCGATATCTTTATTTTGGACGTAGATATGCCAGGTATGAACGGATTTGAGCTTACCGAAGAGATTCGAAAACGTATCCCCGCTCCTATCATTATCTTTCTTACATCCCATATTGAATATGGATCCAAAGCCTGTAAAAACCGGGCTTTCAGATATATTTATAAGCTAAATATTGATGAAGAACTTTACGAAGCTCTCGACAGTGGATTTCTGGAGTTGCGTCATATTGAAGAACGCTCCATTACTGTCACTCATTATAATGAATATTATCGGATACCTTATTCCAACATTAAATATATCCGCCGCGGCGGGCGTCAATTGAGCATTGAAACACTCGCTTCAGCCTCAATTTTCGATAACAGAGGAGTGAAAGAATTCTTGGAGGCGCTGAATGACAGCCGTTTTGTGCTAATTGACCGCGGATGCATATTAAACGTGGATTTTGCTAAACAGATAACGGGCACAGAAGTGATACTCACCACTAACGAGCGCCTGGCAATTAGCCGTCGCATGCTCAAAAATTTGAAGTTAGCTCTCATCAGAGAGTGGAATATTTAGCTGCAAAAAAACAGAAAGGAAGCCCAATTATGCTTCTTTATACCCTCGTGGAATTATCTGTATCCTTTATAGAATCCTTGTTGGTTATCAGCACAATAACACGCATAAGCGGTAAAAAGCACACGAATCCGCAACACATTCTATTGATTCTAGCGGCAACATGTGTAATGACAACTATAGTTACCTTTATGAACATGTGGGAATCCTTTTCATACTTAACCATAGTTATAGCTGCAACATATTCTATTTGTATTACGAAACTTACATCGAACGGTCGTCTTTTGCTCCGCGCCGTATCTTGCATGCTTACTTTATTTTTTCTACATACCCTAGATTATGTAGTTGGCTTTAGTGTGAGCATGATCATCGGCCAATCCCAAGATATTTTCCATGGATTTGAACTGATGATGAAAATTGGAACCATTAGAACAATATATACAGTAATAAACAAAGCTCTCCAAGTATCCCTGTTTTTCCTATTGGGGGCTCAATATGAAAAAATCCGACAATTCGATAAGAGATATCTGGGGATTCTTTTCGGAATCACCACATCATGCTACATTATTATGTCAATTCTTCTCAGCCTAATCATGACTGATTCTCTGTTTGTCATGCAGATAGCTATTGTCGTTTCGTGGATATTTATAATGAGCTGCTTAGTAGCAATCATTACCATCATTTCGATACATTCAAAATATATAAAGAAAGAACGAGAGACTGTGATGATTTCTTTGACAAATGAGTTAATGGAAAGAAATTATCAGCAACTCCATAAGAATCAGCGATTGATCGCAAAACAGGTTCACGACTTTACAAACCATCTAAAGACCTTAAAAGGGATGTTGGACAAAGATACAGAAGCGGAACAATATGTTTGCAAACTACTTGCGATAACATATCGCGAATCAAAACTTTGTCATAGCGGATGCGATGTAATCGATGCAATCATAAACTGCAAAGTATCAGAAGCAACGGCAGGACATATTGCATTTACTTATAAGGTTCAATTACCGGAACCCATACATGTTTCCAGTGTGGACATCTGTGCTGTTCTCTCAAACCAAATTGACAACGCTCTAGA
>ENA-UONY01000471-UONY01000471.1-human-gut-metagenome-genome-assembly--contig:-CS9-NODE-471-length-50100-cov-11.469837_pt1 | contig 50100 bp, 47 predicted proteins | sample MGYA00242465_ERZ724012 | MGnify/ENA metagenome assembly ERZ724012 | reverse complement strand
GCCTCGTTCGGGACGAGGAGGCCGTGGGTTCAAATCCCGCTGCTCCGACCAAAAAGACCAGTACACATTTGTGTACTGGTCTTTTTTTGCTTTTGCGCGAACAGGCTGTAAAAAAGTGGCTCGGAAACACCGACAGGTATTTCTGAGCCACTAATATTATATCGTTTCCAGCAATGCGGGCAGCTGGGCAAGGTCGTCGATGACGTAGGGACTGGCCTTTTCCAGCCGGGCGCGGGACTGATGCCCGCCGGTGTACAGCACACAGGTCGCACCAATGGCAGCAGCCACCTCGGCGTCGTGGTCGGTGTCGCCGACCATCACGCAGGCAGCCGGATCGATGCCGGTGCGGCGCAGATAGTCGGTGCCAAGCTGTACCTTACTTACGCCGTAAATGTCCGCAAGGCCGAGCAACTCGGTAAAAAAGCCTTGCAGACCCCGGGCGGATACCTGCTCGATCAGGTAATCACGGCGGGAGGCAGAAAGCACAGCCTGCTGCCAGCCCATGCGAGCCAGCGTTTGCAGGGTGTCAACGGCGTGTGCTGTTACAGCGCAGCCGGGCACACCGGCGTTGTAATGCTCCATAAAGCGGGCGGCAAGCTCCGGGTAAGGGTGCCGCGCAAAGTCGAACCCGGCGCAGCGGTAGTAGTCCTCGATGGGAAAACCGAACAGCTCCCGGTAGGCAGCCAGATCGTACCGCTGGGGGTAGCCGTGGGTCTCCAGCATCCAGTTCAGGCAGCTGTGGGTAAAATCCACATCGTCCATCAGGGTACCGTTCCAGTCCCAGAAGATCATACCGTTTGGCTGCATGGAAACCTCCTTGTGTTATTCCGTCACAAACACCTTGCGCAGCGCGGCGTTGCTCTCGATCAGCTTTACCAGCACAACGCCCAGCACCGTGCAGCTGATCAGCTCGCCGATGCCCACCGAGATGCCGTTGGTGATGCAGGCCAGCCAGATGGGTGCGCTGGACGTGGGGTCCGGGAACATGACGGCAATTTCAATGCCGATGATCACGGCGTTGAACAGCACCGGGGGCAGGCTGGCGGCAATGGCCAGACCCTTGAAGCGCACATTGCGCAGCTTGTAGGTGACAAGGCAGGCCAGCAGGGTAGCCAGTGTGCCAAAGATCACATCCACGATGGTGGAGCCCAGCAGGTTTGCAAGGAAGCAGCCCAGCACAACACCCACGATGTACTCGGCACCGAACACGGGCAGCAGGCACAGAGCCTCGGCCACGCGCACCTGCACAGCACCATAGGAGAGAGGCTGCAATGCCAGACACAGCACCACATAGATGGCAGCCACCATGCCGCAGTGTACCAGTTTACGGACGGAAGAATTCTGATTCATGATAATACTCCAGCGGTTTGATTTTGACCGCACAGGAACCGCCAGCTCCTGTGGGTTTTGCCCGGCGCCGCTCGAGTGGCACCGGGGAGCCTAAAATCCTAAGTTGCTCTTTGAGGATACTGTACAAAAAAGCACAGCAGTAGGGAGTATATCACAAAATAGGACGGAATGCAATGGGAAGAGGACGATTGAAACTTGTCCGCCGCGCTGCTCTGGGCGTATTCATATAAAAATGGAATACCGGAGCGTCCGCAGACGCTCCGGTATTCCGAAATTTCAAATAATGATTCCGCTGAATATGGCCAAAGCGCAGCGGCGGCCATTAAAATCGTGTGTTACCCTCTGGGGTGGCCGGTATATGTCAGCGCTATGGTGTCGGGGCCGGTGTTGGCAGAGACCACGCCGCCCAGCTCAAACACGGCCAGCGGCGGCTTGCCAAAGGCTTTGCGGCAGGCCTTTTCTAGATCAGCGGCTTGCGGGATGTTGGTGTGGCCGATCATATACTCAAAGTCCTCCACATCCCCGGCGCGCTTCTGGCACAGGTCTACCATGGCGGGCACGACTTTTTCATCGCCGCGCACCTTGGCTTCCACCTTGGTCTTGCCGTCAATCAGGGTAATAATGGGACGGATGCCCATCAGCTCGCCCATGACGGCTGCGGCGGCGGAGATGCGGCCGCTCTTTTTCATCTGCCTCAGGCTGTAAGGCCCCAGCACGACCTCCATGCAGTTCATCTGCCGTTCAAATTCGTGGATGACGTGGCGGATCTCTGCGCCGTTCTGCAGCTTGCGAGCCATCTCGCACAGATACCAGCCGAACACCATAGAATAGGTGTGAGGGTCCAGCAGATGGATGTTCAGATGATGCTCCGGACGCTCCTCCCGCAGCATCCCCTGTGCCATCAGGGCGTTGTTGTAGGTGGAGGAGCCGGACTTGTTGATGGGCACATGGATGACATCCGTGTAGCCCTCGTCCACATACTGGCAGTATTTTTCACAGAACTGGATGGGCGTGATGGCGGCGGTAGAGGGCACACCCTTTGCCGCGCGCATCTTATCGTAGAATTCGGTGTTGGTGCAGTCCACACGCTCAACGTAGTCCACATCATCCAGCAGGATGTGGAAACTCATGATATCAATGCCGTATTTTTCGGCCATTTCCTGCGGGATATCGCAGGAGGAATCGGTCAGAATTGCAATCTTGCTCATAGTGTCCCTCATTTCCATTCATAATCTCGTAGGTGGCCGTGGTCCAGCAGCTCCGGAAAATCCCACTGCCGCAGCACCTCGTACACGCCCACCGCCACGCTGTTGGAAAGATTCAGGCTGCGGCAGGTGTCCCGCATGGGCATGCGGATGCAGTGCTCCTGATTTTCCGCAAGCAGCGCCTCCGGCAGACCGGCATCCTCGCGGCCAAATACCAGATAAGCCCCGTCCGGGTACTGTACATCGGTGTAGCGTTGGGGTGCCTTGGTGGTAAAGTAGTAGTAGGGGCCGTTGTTGCGGGCAAAAAAGTCCGCAAGGCCGTCGTAGTAGGTAATGTCCAGATAGTGCCAGTAGTCCAGCCCGGCGTGTTTGAGCTTTTTGTCGTCAATGGCAAAGCCCATAGGCCCCACCAGATGCAGACGGCAGGCGGTGCAAGCACAGGTGCGCGCCACGTTGCCGGTGTTCTGGGGGATGCGGGGCTCTACCAGAACGATATTCAAGGTTGGTTTGTCCATCATAAGATGCCCTCCGGTTCCTCCCGCAGGGGGCACAGGCGGGGCAGCAGCGGCTCGAACCACACGCCGAAGCGGGTGTCCTGTGTGCAGGGTGTGCCCTGAATGGCCAGCGAAACAAATTCCGCTGCATTATCGGCAGCAGCGCTCAGGGCGTTGCCCTGCAGCAGCGAGCCGATGAGCACAGCGCCGTACAGATCCCCCGTGCCGGGGAAGCTGCGGCTGATGTGCAGCTTTTTGATGACGAAGCAGTCTGCGCCGGTACCGGCACAGCCGATGTACTTGCCCAGCGGCAGGCCGGTGACCACCGCGTTGGGTGCCAGCGGCTGCAACGCATCTGCCAGAGCCTGCGCAGCGGCATCGTCCAGCTGCTCGGTGACGGGCTGCTGCTGCAAAAGCAGCTGCGCCTCGGTGTAGTTGGGCAAGATCAGGTCTGCCGCGCGGCACAGGCTGCGGATTCGCTCGACCAGCGCCGGGGTAACGGTGGAATAAGCCTTGCCGTTATCGCCCATCACGGGGTCTACCACCTTGTAGGCGGCAGGCCACAGGGCAAAGGCTTTTTCAGCCAGCGCTACCTGTGCTTCGCCGCCCAGATAGCCGGTATAGATACAATCAAATTGCAGCTCCAGTGCCTGATAGTGCTCCAGCGCGGCCATGCCGTAGGCACTGCCGTCCAGCCGGGCGGGGGTGCCAAGGCCGCCGGTGTGGGTGGAAAGCACCACCGTGGGCAGTGCCACCGGCTGGAAGCCCATGACCGACAGCACGGGCAGGATTACCGCAAGGCTGCACCGCCCCACGCCGGACAGGTCGTGGATGCAAAGGATCTTTTTTGGTTCAACGGGTTTTTGCAAATAGGAAAACCTCCTTGCTGAAAAGCCGCGCGCAGCGGCTTATAAAAAGCATCATGCAACAGTATACCACAAATTGCAGCATAAAAAAAGCGTATACCAGATTCTTTTACGGAAATAATAGCACTGCAAGCCCTGTCATGACAGACCGAAAGGAGAAATTCAGGATGAAACAGCGAGAAAATTCCGCCGCAGGCATGGTGGTGGGCATGGCCGCCGGTGCAGCCCTCGGGGCTGCCGGTGCCATGATGGCTACCCAGAGCAAGCGCCAGATGCGCCGCAATGTGCGTAAGGTGATGAAGGGTGCGGAAAATGCGGTGATGCAGCTGGATAAGATGGCCACCGACTTTGTGGAAAAGCACATCGACTGCTGAACAGCAAAAAGCGCCGTCCCGGGTGGAACGGCGCTTTTTATCGTGCGTCTTATTTTGCCCAGATGCACATCCGGGCGGTGGTGTTGATCTCGCCCAGCAGGCTCAGATCCATCTGGATGTTGCAGGTCACGGTCAGCGACTTGTTTACATCGCTGCCGGTCAGCACCGAGGCGGGCAGGTTTTTGATGGTCAGGATGCCGTTGCCCTTTTCGATCTCGCCGGTCAGGGTGCCGGTGTAGGTCACATCGCCGATGGTCAGGCCGGTCAGGTAGCCGGTCACATTGAGCTTGGTCACCTGCTTGACGGGCAGCGTCAGGGTATAGGTGCCGTTGGACTGGCGGGTAAGGGTGGTCTCGCGGTCGGGATCAATGCCGGAGTTGGCCATGGATTCCTTATCGGACTTTTCCTTCCAGAATTTGACCCCCACGGGGGTGTTCGCGGCGGCAGAAGCACCCAAAGTGAGCACACAGAACAGCAGCAGTGTCAGCAGGGCAGCGCCGGTACGTTTTAAGGCAGTAGTCATGTTTTATCCTTTCTGCCGCAATTGCGGCATGGCGAAACAGAGCATATGATGCCCCATAAGGTACTGATTTGTCAATGCTAACATAACATGACCGGACGGCCTTGTCAATGTATCTTGGCAGTCTTTCACAAAAATGTTTCGAATCCAACACAAAATGTAGAAAGTATGATAAAAAAGGACGCTGCGACGATGCAGCGCCCTTTTGGATGGTTACGTTATAGCGGCTCAGACCTCAAAGTTGGGGTCGTCCTTCAGCATGTGGATGTTGGACATAAAGGCGCTCTGCTCGGGATCGGTGAACTCGGCATCCTTCACATACTTGTTCAGCACAGCAGCGGTGCGTACGGGGTCGGCAATGGTACCGGCACCGCCGATGCAGCCGCCGGGGCAGCCCATGCCTTCCAGCAGGTAGCCGTTGTACTTGCCGGCCTTGGCCAGCATCAGCAGCTTCTTGCAGTCGGCCAGACCCTGTGCGGAGGCAATCTTCACCTCCATGTCGGGACGCCATTCCTTGATCTTGTCGGCAACGGCCTTGGCAACGCCGCCGGACTGTGCAAAGCCGCGGCCGGCAGCAGAAGCGTAGCACAGATCCATCTCGGCGGGATCCACTTCCAAACTGTCCAGATCCAGATCCTTTGCCTCGATGATACCGGCCAGCTCCTCAAAGGTCAGCACGAAGTCCACGTCGGAGCGGACGGTGCGGCGGGAGGCCTCCAGCTTCTTGGCGGCGCAGGGTCCGATGAAGCACATACGAGCCTCGGGGTCGGCCTGTTTCATCATGCGGGCGGTGAACACCATGGGGGTCATGGTCATGGAGATGTTTTTGGCAAGGCCGGGGAAAGCGGTCTTTGCCATCATGCTCCATGCCGGGCAGCAGGAGGTAGCCATGAAGTCCAGCTTCTCGGGCACTTCCTCAAGGAAGTCGTGTGCCTCGTCCACGGTGCACAGGTCGGCGCCGATGGCAACTTCCACCACATCGCAGAAGCCGATGGCCTTCAAGGCAGCCTTCAGCTTGCCGGTGGAAGCCAGAGAGGGGAACTGGTTGATAAAGGCGGGAGCGACCAGTGCATAGATGCGGTCGCCGCGGTTGAAGCCCTGGATCAGCTGATAGATCTGGCCCTTGTCGGCAATAGCGCCGAAGGGGCAGTTCACCAGACACTGACCGCAGGATACGCACTTGCTGTAATCGATCTCGGCACGGCCAAGCTCGTCAGAGTGGATAGCACCCATGCCGCAGGCAGCGGCGCAGGGACGCTCGGTCTTGACGATGGCGTTGTAGGGGCAGACAGTGGCACAGCGGCCGCACTTGATGCACTTTTCCTGATCGATGGTGGAACGGCCGCTCTCCCAGGTGATGGCCTTCTTGGGGCAGACTTCCATACAGGGGTGTGCCAGACAGCCCTGGCACAGGTCAGAGACCTTGACCAGCTTCTCGGGGCAGCGGTTGCAGGCAAACTTGATCACATTCACCAGCGGGGGATCATAGTACTTATCGGCAATGGAAGCATCCTCCAGGCCGGAGACCACACTGTTGTGCTCGTCCATGCGGCGGGTGGGCAGGCCCATGGCCAGACGGACACGCTCCTCGACGATGGCACGCTCCAGGAAGATGTCCTTGCGCAGCTTGCCTTCCTCACCGGGGATGATGGTGTAGGGGATCTTGCGCATCAGGTGGTTGGCCTGCTCGCCCTTGACGTTGGCGTAAGCCATGCGGGCGACCTCGGTAAACACCTGACGGCGGATCTGGATGACCGTGGTATTGATTCCTCTGAAACTCATTCCAATCTCTCCTTGCTCAGAAACAGCCAAAAAAATGGAGCCGTCTGCCCTGCGTGCAGAACAAAAAACGGCGCTATACGGGCGCGGATGGTACCGTGCTGGTTGCTTACAGCACGCCGGACCCGATAAATCCATCTTCATTTTAACATAAAGACGTGCGTATGAAAAGGGCAAAACACAAAATTTGTTAAAAATTTATTGTATTCATGCGGATGCACAGAATGTATAAGTAAAATGAAAAATTTTCAGCAAAGTGCTGCACGCACCCGCTCGCCGTCGTAGCGGCCCAGTTTTACCCGCACGATCTGCCCGCTCTCGCAGCCGGGGGCAGAGACCACCACCGGGATGTACAGCCGGGTGTAGCCGGTGAACAGCGTACCGGACAGGGGAGTCTCCAGCAGCACCTCGTCCTCGGTGCCCTCAAAGGTGGCCAGCGTCTCGCAGCGCACCTGCTCGGCTACGGCGTTCATGCGGCGGCTGCGCTCCTGCTTTTCCCGCTCGTGGATCTGATCCGGAAAATCATAAGCCGGGGTGCCGCTGCGGCGGGAGTAGGGGAATACATGCACTTTGAGGAAGCCGATCTTTTTCAGAAATTCGCAGCTTTCCTCAAAGTCGTCTGCTGTCTCGCCGGGGAAGCCACAGATGCAGTCGGTGGTAAAGCTGACCGGGCGGCTGCCGTAGGCGGCGCGGATCTGCTCCACCACCTGTGCGTACTCCTGCGCGGTGTACACCCGGCGCATCCGGCGCAAGGTGGCGGTGCAGCCGCTCTGCAAACTCAGGTGGAACTGGGGGCAAAGCTTGTCCACCGCTGCCAAGCGGGAGATGAATTCCGGGGTGAGCATATCGGGGTCAAGGCTGCCCAGACGGATGCGCTCGATGCCCGGCACCTGTGCGCACTTTTCCACCAGCTCCACAAGGTTCGTGCCGGTGTCCAGCCCGTAGCTGGGCAGGGAGATGGCGCTGAGCACCACCTCGCGGTAGCCTGCAGCGGCCAGCTGGTGCAGCTCGGCCAGAATGCTCTCCTCGGCACGGCTGCGCACCGGCCCGCGGGCGCGGGGGATGACGCAGTAGGCGCACTGCCGGTTGCAGCCGTCCTCTACCTTGATAAAGGCGCGGGTGTGGGTCTCGAAACGCTCCACCGGCAGCTCCTCGAACTGCTCGCCGCGCTGGTGCGGGGCAATGGCTACGATGCGCTCGTGGCCGTCCAGCAGTTTTTGTACGTTCTCCAAGATGGCCTTGCGGTCGCCGTTGCCGCACACAAGGTCGGCTTCCATGAACTGTGCGGCCTCCTCCGGGAAAGCCTGCGGGTAGCAGCCGGTCAGCACCGTCACCGCACCCGGATTCTCGCGCTTTTTGCGGCGCAGCCACTTGCGGCTCTTCTGGTCGCCGAAGTTGGTCACGGTGCAGCTGTTCACAATGAACACGTCCGCTGCTTCGCCTTCCTGCGCAATGGTAAAGCCGTGGGCGCGGAACAGCTGTTCCAGCGCGCCGGTCTCGTTCAGGTTGACCTTGCAGCCCAAGGTATAAAAACAAACTCGCATGAGAGGGGTTCCTTTCCACAAAATGGGATAAAATAGGGTCTACTCTTCATTATATAACAAAACAACGGCAGCACGCAAGACCGGAATTGCACCGCCCGGCGGCAGCGGGTGGAAAAACGGCAGCAAAAAGGGGATGGACGCAATGTCCATCCCCGAAAAGCGGTGGAGAAAATACTTACTTTGCCTTTATGTCAACATAAATGTCAACGTTGAAGGACTTGCCATCAGGTTCCTTGACGACCTTGCAGTTGTCGGCGCGGTCGGCAAGAGTAATGGTGTAATTGGGCTGCTTTGCGGCCTCTTCATCCAGCAGCTTCTGAACATATTCCTTGGGCAGCTCGGTCAGGGTATCGGGCAGGGAAACATCGGTGATAAACTTCGTGTAGCGGCCATCGGTACTGCGGATGGCGATGGTGCCTTCGATCACGTTGCACTTCACGGCCAGATACATCATATCCTTGCCAGTCTCGGAATCAGTGAAAACGCGGCAAGCGGGGATGTTGTTCTCATCGCGGAAGGTTTTATCCAACTCGAACTGAACCTCGTTGAAGCCGGGAATGTTGGCGTACTTCTTTTTTACAATAGGAATCACCATATCGAATGCCCAATCGTAATTTTTAATGAAGCCGGGCAGCGGAACCGAAGGGGTCTCCCCCTGAACGACTTCACCGTTGAGAACGGGGATGATGGTGACATACTTGACGAGAGAGCAGCCAGTCAGCATAGAAGCACCGGCGGTGGCAACCGCAGTAGCGCCAGCCAGCTTCAGGAAAGAACGGCGAGAAATCGTGCTCATAAAAATCCCTCCAAAATAAAATCAATACATCCAAAATGCAGAAGGTCTCTGCTACATACAGAATACCGCAGAATAAAGCGTTTTGCAACGGATGGGTTCACACTTTGTATATAAACACGGAATTTATGCGCCAAAACTGAACAAAATGCCCAGCGGCATACCGGCGCGGGCGGCGGCATACACTGCAAAAAGAGAGTTTGCGCGGGGAGGTATGCGGAATGGAACGGAGAAATCTGGCGCTGCTGTGCGCGGGGGTGGTCTGCTTCTGGTTGTTTGCACTGGCTTTCGGCACGGCGCAGGGCAAGGGGCTGCGCATCCAACCGGCGGTGCAGGCGCAGGCGGAACCGGCAGTGCAGACCCTGACAGTCACCCCGCCGCAGCTTACCCTGCCCTGCCGCGCGGCGATGCTCATCGACCAGACCAGCGGCACGGTGCTTTACGAGATGAACGCCGACCAGACCATGCCCATCGCCTCCATTACCAAGGTGATGACCCTGCTGCTCACCTTTGAGGCGGTGCACGCCGGGCGGCTGACTATGGACACCGCCGTGCCGGTCAGTGAGCACGCCTACCACATGGGCGGCAGCCAAATCTGGCTGGAGCCCGGGGAGCAGTTCACGCTGGACGAGATGCTCAAGGCCATCTGTGTGTCCTCGGCCAATGACGCAGCGGTGGCGGTGGCGGAGCTGGTGGGCGGCAGCGAGCCTGCCTTTGTGCAGCAGATGAACGCCCGCGCCGCAGAGCTGGGCATGGAACACACCACCTTCCGCAACGCCTGCGGGCTGGACACCGAGGGACATCTTTCCACCGCACGGGATGTGGCCATCATGAGCCGCACCATCCTGAACACCTGCCCGGAGGTGCTGCACTACACCGGCATCTGGACGGACACTTTGCGGGGCGGGCAGACCCAGCTGGTGAACACCAATAAGCTGCTGCGGCGTTACAACGGCATCACCGGGCTCAAGACCGGCACCACCGGCGGAGCAGGCGTGTGCATTACCGCCAGCGCCACCCGGGACGGGCTGAGTCTCATCGCCGTGGTGCTGGGTGCACCTTCCAGTAAGGAACGGTTCGAAGCCGCCACCACCCTGCTGGACTACGGCTTTGCGGCCTACCGCGCCGCACCGGTGCCCCTGCCGCAGGAGCGTCCACTGCAATTAAAGGTAAAGGGCAGCACGGAGGAGACTGTTCCGCTGGATTATGCTGCCCTGCCGCAGACCGCGTTGCTGCCCGCCGAAAGCGCCGGTCAGATGACCGTGCAGCTGGAGCTGCCCGAGGCGCTGGAGGCCCCGGTGACCCGGGGGCAGACGGTGGGCAAGGCACAGCTGCTGTGCGGCGAAGCAGTACAGGGGGAGTACCCGGTGTGCGCCGCCGCCGATGCGCCGTGCATGGATTTTGGCACCGCGTTGCAGCTGCTGTGGGACAGCCTGCGGGGAACAGCAGCCTGACCCTGTGCCGAAAAAGGCGCTTCAGCGCACAAAAGTGCGCCGGACGCCCGGCGGGACTGTTGGATACCTGAACAAATCTGGATGAAGAAACAAAAAAACACTATTAAAATTGTATGAAATCTAAGGAATTTGACCTTGACTTTACCCGGAGGGAACGGTACACTTATACCAAGATATTTCCTCGCAGGGCAAAGGCCCGGCAGATCGTTTGGAGGTTTTAATAAAATGAGTGTCGCACTGAACACGAAACACCTCTCCAGCTTCATCAGCGAAGAGGAATATGCAGCCATCTACCCGCAGGTAGAAGCCGCCCACAAGCAGCTGGAAGCCAAGAACGGCCCCGGCAGCGATTTTCTGGGCTGGATGACCCTGCCCCGGGATTACGACAAGGAAGAGTTCGCCCGCATCAAGGCAGCTGCTGCCAAGATCCGCGAGGACTCCGACGTTCTGGTCGTGGCCGGTATCGGCGGCAGCTATCTGGGCGCGCGCGCTGTTGTGGAGGCCGTCAAGGGCATGTACCACAATGAGCTGGAGGATGGTCTGAAGATCTACTTCTGCGGCAACAGCATCAGCCCCACCTACCTGAACAATATCATCAGCCTGTGCAAGGGCAAGCGCTTCTCCATCAATGTCATCTCCAAGTCCGGCACCACCACCGAGACCTCTCTGGCCTTCCGCGTGCTGCGCGAGCTGCTGGAAAAGGAGATGGGCGTGGAGGAAGCCAACAAGCGCATCTACGCCACTACCGACCGTGCCAAGGGCACCCTGAAGCAGCTGGCTGACGCACAGGGCTGGCCTACCTTTGTAGTTCCCGATGACGTGGGTGGCCGCTACTCCGTGCTGAGCGCCGTGGGTCTGCTGCCCATCGCCGCTGCCGGCATCGACATCGATGCTCTGATGCAGGGCGCTGCCGACGCTATGGAGCGCTTCTCCGTGCTGAGCCCCGACAATGACGCCTACAAGTACGCCGCTATCCGCAACATCCTGTACCGCAAGGGCAAGGCTGTGGAGATCCTGGAGTGCTACGAGCCGGACTTCACCCTGATGAACGAGTGGTACAAGCAGCTGTTCGGCGAGAGCGAGGGCAAGGACAACAAGGGCCTGTTCCCCGCAAGCTGCATCTTCTCTACCGACTTGCACTCCATGGGTCAGTTCATTCAGGAAGGTGCCCGCATCATGTTCGAGACCATCGTGGACGTGAAGAAGCCCGCACAGGATCTGTTCATCGACCCGCTGGAGGGTAATTTTGACGGCCTGAACTTCCTTGCAAACCAGAACATGAGCGTGGTCAACCGCAAGGCTATGGAAGGCACCATTCTGGCACATACCGACGGCGGCGTGCCCGAGGTGCTGATCGAGGTGGACGACCTGTCTGCTTATAATGTGGGCTACCTGATCTACTTCTTCTGGCGTGCCTGTGCCTGCAGCGGCTACCTGCTGAGCGTGAACCCCTTCAACCAGCCCGGCGTGGAAAGCTACAAGAAGAACATGTTCGCCCTGCTGGGCAAGCCCGGCTACGAGGGTCTGACCGCAGAGCTGGAAGCAAAGCTGAAGTAAAAGCTGAACGTAAAAAATGATCTCCCGCCGCAAGGCGTGGAAAATACAGGAGGACTGAACTATGATTAAACTGATTGTTGGTACCAAGGGCTCCGGCAAGACCAAGGCTATGATCGACCAGATCAACGACGCGGTCAAGACCTCCAAAGGCAATGTTGTTGTTGTGGAAAAGGGCATGAAGCTCACCTACGACATCGCTCCTGCAGCACGTCTGATCGATCTGGACGAGTACAAGATCTCCGGCGGCGAAATGCTGTACGGCTTTGTGGCCGGCCTGATGGCAAGCAACTACGACATCACCGACCTGTACATTGACGGCATCCTGAAGGTGCTGGATCACGATATCAACCGTCTGGGCGTTGTGCTGGACGAGATGGCAGCCATTGCCGGCGACAGCGTCAAGGTCACCGTGACCGTCAGCGCAGACGAGGCCGCACTGCCCCATGATGTGAAGAAGTACCTGTAATTTGATAAAAGAACAGGGCTAAAGGCTTTTCCAACAGGCAGAAGACCGGAGAAAAATAAATTTTTTCGGTTTTCTGCCTGTTTTGGTGTTGACAAAGGGTTGCTTTGGCGCTATACTAACAAAGCAGCCTTTTCAGAGGTGTACTATGCAATTTGACCTGAGAAAGTTTATCGCGACCGGTGTAAAACCGTACCATGCAGAGTTTCAGTGTGATTTATCTGCGTACGATTATGCCGGTGCAAGGATCCCGCAGCCGGTCACAGCCGTCTTTGACGCGCAGACCGATGGCGACGAGGTCCAGATAACGTTGCGGGCAAAGGCATCGGTGCACGGAGAGTGCGCCCGCTGTCTGGACCCGGTCACCCGGGAAGAGACAGTCGATACGGAGTGGATCGTCAAGGAGCGGGATCTGGATGACCCGGATTTCGATCTTCCGCTGGACGAAAAAGGCCATCTGGATGTGGATGAATGGCTCAACCAGGAGTTCATGTTCCAGATTCCCACGGTGCTGCTTTGCAGTGCCGACTGCGCCGGGCTCTGCCCCGTGTGCGGCAAGAAAAAAGCGGAATGTACCTGTCAGCCGACAGAGCAGACCGAAGCTACCGTAGACACAAGGCTCGCGATCCTTAAATCACTGCTGAACTGATAAACCCATCAAGGAGGTGCAAAAATATGGCAGTACCTAAGAGACATCTTTCCAAGGCCCGCCGCGACAAGCGTCGCAGCAATGTTTGGAAGCTGGAGGCCCCCGCACTGGTCAAGTGCAGCAACTGCGGCTCTCTGAAGCTCCCCCACCAGGCATGTGGCAACTGCGGTTACTACAAGGGCGAGGAAGTCATCAAGAAGGCCTAATTTGCGCGTAATTGGTGGCATAATGGTGTTATGTACAGAAGGGGAGGGCGCAAAGCCTTCCCCTTCTTGTGCTTTCAAGGAGGTGGATGCAGATGGCGATTCGGATCGAGCAGGTGGATGCCGGCAGCGAGGCCGAGGCTCTTGGCCTTGCCCCCGGTGACGAGCTGCTGAGCGTGGACGACAACGAGCTGAACGACACGCTGGATTACGATTTTTATACCGACAGCAGCAGCTTCCACCTGAAAGCCCGGGTAGCGGACGGCATCCGGGAGTGGGAGGTGCAGCGGCCGCAGCGCGGCCCCTTTGGCTGCGGGTTCAAGACCTATCTGGGCGATGCAAAGCATTCCTGCTCCAACCACTGTATGTTCTGCTTCATCGACCAGTTGCCCCCGGGTATGCGCGAGAGCCTGTATTTCAAGGATGATGACGAGCGGCTGAGCTTTTTGTTCGGCAACTACATCACCATGACCAATATGCAGGATCACGAGATCGACCGCATCATCAAGATGCACATCTCGCCGATCAACATCTCGGTGCACACCACCAACCCCCAACTGCGGGTGCGCATGCTGGCCAATAAGCGCGGCGGCGAGGTGCTCAAGTACCTGCCCCGTCTGGTGGAGGGCGGCATTGCCGTCAACTGCCAGCTGGTGCTCTGCCGCGGCGTGAACGACGGCAACGAGCTTCGCCGCACCCTTGCCGACCTGCTGGAGCTGACCCCCATGGTGCAAAGCATTGCAGCCGTGCCCTGCGGCATTACGGATTACCGCAAAAATCTGTACCCGCAGGTGCCCTACGATGCAAAGACCAGTGCCGAGGTCATCGACATTATGGAAGAATTTGGCGATGAATGCAAGCGCCGCCACGGCAAGCGCATCATCTACCCCAGCGATGAATGGTACCTCAAGGCAGGCCGCCCCATCCCTGCGGCGGCGTTCTACGAGGACTACGACCAGCTGGAAAACGGCGTGGGCATGATGCGCCTGTTCGAGGAAGAATTTCTGGCCGAGCTGGACAAGCCCCACCGCATCTACGGCACCAAGGAACTGGACGTGGTCACCGGCACCATGGCAGCGCCCCTTATTACTCGCATGATGGAGGAGCTGCACCGGCAGTACCCCATGATCACTGTGCACGTCCACACCATCCAGAACCGCTTTTTCGGCGGCAATGTGGGTGTGACCGGCCTGATTACCGCCACCGATATCATCGCCCAGTGCGCAGGCAAGCTTGCCACAAAAACGCTGGGCATCCCAGCTGTGATGCTGCGGGAGGAAAAGGATACCTTCCTTGATGATATCACGGTAGAGCAGCTGGGGCAGCAGCTGGGCGTAAAAGTGGAGGTACTGCCCACGGCAGGCGGGGACGAAGCCCGCGCCTTGCTGCGCAGCGGCCTGCACATTGCCCGCAGAAGAAAATAAAACGACCCTCTCCGTCATCGCTGCGCGATGCCACCTCTCCCGAAAGGGAGAGGTTTTATCCATCTGCCATACAGAAGAACGCCTCTCCGGACGCGGCAGAACCGGCGCAGACGGAGGATAAAGATGTATTTTTGATCAAAAGAAAGGAGGAGACCCCATGAGCAAACCGATCGTAGCAGTGGTGGGACGCCCCAACGTGGGCAAATCCACCCTGTTCAATAAGCTGTGCGGCCAGCGCCTTGCCATTGTGGAGGATACCCCGGGCATTACCCGCGACCGCATTTTTGCCAACTGCGAGTGGAACGGCCACGAGTTTTTGCTGGTGGACACCGGCGGCATTGAGCCCAAGGCCACCGAGGGCATTCTGGCCCACATGCGCGAGCAGGCGCAGATCGCCATTGACACCGCCGACTGCATCATCATGGTCACGGACGTGCGCAACGGCCTGACCGCAGCCGATGAGGATGTGGCGCACATGCTGCGCCGCAGCCACAAGCCCATTATTCTTGCCGTGAACAAGTGCGACAAGGTGGGCGAGGCTCCCATGGAGCTGTACGAGTTCTACAACCTCGGTTTTGACGAGGTGATGCCCATTTCTTCCGTGCACGGTCACGGCACGGGTGATCTGCTGGATGCAGTGTGCGCCCATTTGGACTTCAGCGAGACCGTGGTAGAGGAGGACCGTATCCCTGTTGCCATCATCGGTCGCCCCAACGTGGGCAAGTCCAGCCTGACCAACCGCATTCTGGGCGAGAACCGCATGATCGTTGCTAACGAGGCCGGCACCACCCGTGATGCCATCGACACCCCGGTGGACAACGCCTACGGCAAGTTCATCTTTACCGATACCGCAGGTCTGCGCAAGCGCAGCAACATCAGCGATGGCTTGGAGCGCTACATGGTGGTGCGTGCACTGGCCGCTGTGGAGCGCAGCCGCGTGGCGCTGATCCTTGTGGATGCTACCGTCGGCTTTACCGAGCAGGACAGCAAGGTGGCTGGCTACGCCCACGAGCAGGGCAAGGCCTGCATTATTGTGGTGAACAAGTGGGATGCCGTGGAAGGCAAGGAGACCAACACCATGGAGCTGCAGCGCCGCGGCTATGCCGAGTGTTTCAGCTTTATGGGCTACGCACCCATCATCTTCATCTCTGCCCAGACCGGCTACAATGTGAACAAGCTGATGCAGCTGATCCGGGATGTGGATGCCGAGAACGGCGCCCGCGTGCCCACCGGCGTTTTGAACGAGATGCTGGCCCGCGCTACCGCCCGGATGCAGCCCCCCAGCGACAAGGGCCGCCGCCTGAAGATCTACTACCTGACGCAGGCCTCCACCCGTCCCCCTACGTTCGTGGCCTTCGTCAACGCAAAGCACCTGTTCCACTTCAGCTATCAGCGGTATCTCATTAACCAGATCCGCGAAAACTTTGGTCTGGAGCATACGCCCATCCGTCTGGTCGTGCGGGAGCGCGGCTCCGGCGAAGTGGGTGCCAAGGACGTATAACACGTCAGGGAGGCTCAGATGATGAAATCTGTTCTCATCGCGGTGGTGTCCGCTGTGCAGGCGTATCTGCTGGGCAGCATCGACACCGGTATCCTCGTCAGCAAGTTTCTGTACCACGATGACGTGCGCAAATACGGCAGCGGCGCTGCGGGCATGACCAACATGCTGCGCACCTTCGGCAAAAAGGCAGCGGCGCTCACCGCTTTCGGTGATGTGCTGAAGGGCGTGCTGGCGGTGTGCATCGGCCGTTGGCTGTTCACCCTGATGCCGGAGAGCACTACGATCTCGCCGTATCTGGCAGTGTACCTTGCCGCCATTTTTGCCATTATCGGCCATTTGAAGCCCCTGTATTTCGGTTTCAAGGGCGGCAAGGGTGTGCTGGTGGCGGGCGGCACCATTCTGGCTATCCAGCCGGTGCTGATCCCCTTTCTGGCGGTCATCTTTCTGGCCTGCCTGCTGCCCACCGGCATGGTGTCGCTGGGCAGTGTGACCATGGCGGCACTTTACCCGGTGCTCACCATCCTGTACGGGGTGTTCCGGGGTTATTCTGCCGCCGACCTTACCGTGTGCACCATCGGCTCGGTGATCATGGGTGCGATGGTCATTTACATGCACCGCTCCAACATCCAGCGCATCCGCGAGGGTAAGGAGTACCGCTTTGGTCGTCACGGCAAAAAACAGGACAAATAACACAAAACAACAAACCACCCTGCAACAGCCTTTTACCGGCTGCTGCGGGGTGGTTTTTGTATATGCTTATTCCTTTGTCTCGGTCTCTTCCTCAGGCTTTGCTTCGGAATGCCGCCGACGGAACCAGTCGGCGGGGATGCCGCTCTGGGCGGGGGTAAGATCCGGCGCAGGATGACCGTCCGGCAGGTGCGCGCCAAAGGCCGGGACAAAGAAGAACTTGCGCACGATGAAGATCAGCGCGATGGCGCCCACGCTGAGCAGGTTCTCCACGGCGGAATCGTGTCCCACCACCAGATGGCGGGCAATGGCGTAAAGCAGCACCTCAAGGCTGCTGCCGGGGCTGTGCTTGGCCAGCATCTTGATGAACTCAATGCCGATCACAATGTCCAAGCTGCGCTCCAGAAAGGTGCGGATCTCTGCCTCGTTGCCATCGAACAGCAGGCCGGGCATCCAGCGGATCAGAGGCACAACGCTGAGCAGCAGACCAATCAGCACCAGCCCGGATAACAGCACTTCCAGTAGACTGGAAGCCTGAATAATGCGGTTGCGCAGGGAGGTACGCCAGTGGCTTTCTACCGGGTGAGAGGGATGTTCCATAGTAAGACCTTCCTTTCGGCATTCTGCTAAACAGGATTCGACAAACTTCTGGTTAGATTGTAGCAGAATGCGGGCGGGCTGTCAATTTCAATCCACGATGGTGACGGTGGTCTGCGGGCCGACGGCCACATAGCCGGACTTTTTGATGCAGTCCTGCCCGTCGGCGGTGTCCAGCCAGTCGTACAGGCGGCGCTCCGGGCTGTCGGCAGCGGCATCCGGGTGGATGACGGCGTAAAAATCGTTGCACAGGGGATAGCTGCCGTCGGCAAGGGTGTCGTTGCTGGGGGTCACACCGTCCACCGCCAGCAGCCGCAGCCCGGGCTTGGAATACATCTGGTCGATGTAGTAATACACGGAAAAACCGATGGCGTTGGCGCTGTTGTTATAATCAGCAATGCTGTCCACCAGCTCACCCATGGCGGCAGGTGCCAGCTCAGAGGGCGGGGTCATCAACTCTCCGCCCTGAATGAGCAGCTTTTTGAACAGGGTCTGGCTGCCGGAATCCTCGCCGCGCTGGAAAGCAACGATGGCCTGATCCTTGCCGCCCACGTCTTTCCAGTTGGTGATCTTTCCGGCGTAGATGTCCCGCAGCTGCTGCCGGGTAAGCGCCTGCACGGGGTTGTCCTCGTTGACGATGAACACCAGCGCGTCCACCCCGATGGGTTTCTGCTCCAGCTCCACGTTGGCCTCCTGCAGCTCTTCCTTTACATAGTCCGGCGCTTCATACACCACCAGCATCCGGGTGGTGGTGTCGTACAGGCCAAAGTTCTCCCATGCGTAGGCGGTGGTGCTCACCGTGATGCTGCTGCGGGCTTCTTCCAAGTCCATACCGGTGGTATCGGCCAGCATCTGCGCCATCAGCGGGATACAGGCGGTGCTGCCGTCCAGCGGGGGAAAATCCTCCACGGTCAAAAACGGCGCTGTCTGCTGCACAGCAGAGGATGCCGCAGAGGACGCGGGCGGCTCTGCGGCAGAGGAAGCCGTGCTGCCGGAGGGTGCATCCGTGCCCTTGCAGGCGGTCAGCACCCCGGCGGCGGAGCAGGCGGCCAGCCCCAGCAGAAAGCTGCGGCGGGAAATTTTAGCGTTTTTCATAAGAAAGCCCTCCTAGATCAATAGCCGTAACTCGGTTCATCGTCCGCAGAGGCAGACGAGAAAATACTCTGGCAGTACAGCCAGTTGCCGCTTGTATCCATCCAGCCCACATAGAAGCCCCGCTGTGCAGCAAACACATGGTCGGGCAGGGCGTTCAGGCTGTTAGAATAGTACCCGGTGCAGCTGGCAAGCCCCTGCAGCACCACCTTGCCGTCTGCGTCCAGCACATCGTATACGCTGCCGTAGGCGCTGCCCGCAGCGGCGCGGCTGCCGCAGAACATGGGTCTGCCGTCAGGGTCGGTGGTCAGGTAGTCGACGTAACTGTACTTGCCCTGCAGGGCGGTCAGGTCGCTGACAAGCCCCTGTGGGCCGTACAGTCGGGTGGCGGTGGTCTCGTAGCGGTCGTTATCCTGCAATTCCAGCCAGACATAGCCGCTGCCGCAGTTGCTCATCCGTACCCGCTGCTGGTGCTCCACCGGCTCTACGGTGGTGTCGGTCAGCAGCTTGCCGTTGTCCTTGCTATACACCCGCAGACTGCCGTCTTGCGCGTAGACGGCTATGGTGCTGTCGCTGGCGTCCACATCATACAGCGGGGTCTTTGTACCGGTCTCCAGATCATAGAGTTCGTAGCCATGATCCTCGCCGCTGTGCCATGTTATCACATAGCCCGGGAAATACTGGCTGGGCTGCTCGTCAAAGGTGGCAATCAGCCCGCGGTCCTCGGTGGTCATATCCCGCAGCTCGTACCGGCCATCACTGGTGGAAAAGCTGGCAAGACCGCCCTGGTAGACCTGTAAAAAGCCTGTGCACTGCTCGCCGGTCAGGACGTTGTACAAAATCCGGTCGGTGGTTTCTTCTTCGGTGGCAATGTCCAGCTCCACCCAGTCGCTCAGGATGTCGCTGTCGTAGAAAAGGCGGTATGCCGAAGCGGCATCGGCGCGGTAGACAGGGGTGCCGTCTTTCTCCTGCGCCACCACCCAGCTGTTCTGTTGGTAATCCGTATCCCAGTCGTAATCATCCAGCCCTTCCGGGCGGGCGTAGCAGCTGAACACCAGCTTATCGACGCATACGGTGCAGCCGTATGCGCCCTCCGGCACCGGCAGCGCTGCGCCGGTGGCAAGGTCGATGACCTGACAGGTGCCGTAGCCGGACTCCGGGACGTATCCACCATCAACAAGGCAGCTCTCCTGCAGCACCAGCAGGCCGTTTTGCAGGGTGGCGCTCTGCTCGCCCTCAAAGGACAGCACTTCGGTACCGGTCTTGTCGTACAAGGCGGTGCGGCGCCCGCCACGGCCGGTGGGGTCAGACCAGCTGCGCAGCCAGTAGTCTGCGGTGCCGGTAGCGCTGTCCTGCACCAGCGAGACATTCTCGCTGCGGGTGGACTGGTGCAGCGGGGTGCTGCCGCACAGGATGGTGGTGCTGCTCCCGGAACGGCTGTAGCAGTACAGCGCCCGCAGACGGCCATCGTTCAGCACGGCGGGGTCGTACAGGGGCTTGCCGTTGTCGTCCGTGGGTACAGAAACGGCAGAGCTTGCAGCGCCCGGCACGCCGGTAGCGGGCGGCAGCAGGGCGCAGCCGCAGCCTAAAGTAAGGGCAAGGGCGGCGCAGACCGCCCCGCAGCCGATACGCAAGACAACACGCTTCATAAAAAACACTCCTTTGCAAAAACAGGGAGGAAAATTTTTCCGTTCACTCAGAATACGAAACAGCCGCATTTTTCATTGCAGAGTTTGCAGAAAAATGCGGCTAAAAACGGTTACAATTGCATTACAGCTGTGCCGGGGCATGGGACGCTTCTGCCTTGTCCATCTGCTCCAGCTGCCGCAGAAAGGCCAGCAAAAAGGGCAGAGAAATGAAGAAGGTGAGCGCATCCGCAATGGGCTGGCAGAGCTCTACGCCCACAAGACCCAGCACCCGGGGCAGTACAAGAATCAGCGGGATAAAGCACACGCCCTGCCGGCAGCAGGCCAGAAAGGTGGCGCGCCCGGCCTTGCCAACGCTTTGAAAGGTCATGTTGGCCACTACGATCACCGGCTGCAAAAGGACGGCAAGGCACTGGTAGCGGAAGGCAGGCAGCGCCACGGCGGTGACTTCCGGGTCGTCCCGGAACAGATGGATTAAAGCTTCATCGTTCCACCAGCACACCGCGATCAGCACCACCAGCAGTACAAAGGCGGCTTTCAGGGTAAAAACGGCGGCCTGCCGTACCCGGTGGTATTTGCGTGCGCCGTAGTTGAAGGACGCCACTGGCTGCAAGCCCTGTCCCACGCCGATGGCCACCGAGAGGATGAACATAAAAATGCGGGACACGATGCTCATGCCCGCCACGGCGGCATCGCCGTAGCTACGGGCGGCAAGGTTCAGCAGCATCCCGCCGATGCTGTTCAGCCCCTGACGGCCAAAGCTGGGCGCGCCGCCTGCAAGGATCTGCAAAAACTCGCGCGGCTCCCGGGTGACGGCAGAAAGCCGGAACTGGCTGACCGTTTTGCCCCGCAGGAACATATACAGCAGAATGCCAAAGCTGATGGTCTGGCTGAGGGCGGTGGCAATGCCGGCACCGGCAGTGCCCAGCCCTAAAACGAACATGAACAGCGGGTCCAGCGCGATGTTCAGAAGTCCGCCGGTGACCAGCCCGACCATGGCAAGGTTTGCTTTGCCCTCATACCGCAGGATGTTGTTCATCACCAGACTGGAGATCATCAGCGGGGCGGCAAGCAGGATGGGGCGGGCGTAGGCGCAGGCGTGGGGCAGAATGGTCTCGGTGCTGCCCAGCAGCATCATGAAGTCCGGCAGGGTGGCAAGACCGACCACTGCCAGCACTACGCCAAAGGCCAGCGCCGTAAAAAAGCTGGTGGAGGCAAAGCGGGTGGCGGCGTGGGTATCCTGACTGCCCAAGCGGCGGCTGATGATGGTGCCGGAGCCGTGCCCCAGCATAAAGCCCAGCGCCTGTATGATAGCCATCAGGCTGGAAACGACACCCACCGCGCCGGAAGCGCTGGTGGAAATGCGCCCCACAAAAAAGGTATCGGCCAGATTATAGATGCTGGTGATCAGCATACTTAAAATCGTGGGCGCGGCCAGACTGAGGATCAGCCGGGGGATAGGGGTCTCGGTCATTTTGTGATACTGCACCACAGTGCGGTCCTGCTGGGTCATGGGCAAATATCCTCCTTCAAAAACGAGAAAGCCGCCCCTTCCAGAGCGGCAGATAGTCCTGATAGAAACAGTATAACGCAGTTGCGGCAAAATGTCGAGAGGAAGAAAAAACGGCCTTTCTCCCCTGCGAAGGGGCGAAAAAGCAGGCGAAAACAGGATGCTTTCTATATAAAATGCTAAAGAATTGTCGAATTGCTTGTGTAAAATCACGATATGTGGTATTCTTTATGAGAAGGAATTGGAAAAATCTGTGTATTTTATGATTGGGAGGGATTTATACATGAAATCCGTAGCACAAACTGTGATCGAGGCCGACCGTTTTTATACCATTGCCGCTCACACCGGCAATGTCATTCAGGCAGTGGAAGGCAGCAAGGATGGCGGCACTGTCCGTCTGGGCAAGTATGACCACAAGCCCGAGCAGGAGTGGAGCTTTGTCCGCGAGGGCGATGGCGTGTACCGCATCCGCAACCGCGCTTCCGGCAAGCTGCTGGATCTGACCATGACTGGCACTGCCAACGGCACCTGGCTGCACCTGTGGGAGGACGTGGGCGGCACGTCCCAGATGTGGAAGGTGGAGCACACCCCGGAGGGCACTGTGCGTTTGCGCTCCTCTTGGGCAGGTGGCAAGTGCGTGGACACCGTGGGCATCGGTGCTGAGGTGGGCGCTGTGCTGCAGATCTGGCAGGAAGTACCCGGCGGTGGCGACCAGCTGTGGGTCATCTCTGAGGTAAAGGATCGCGTAAAGCGTGCTGCTAAGGTCGAGGAAGCACCCGCTGCTGAGACTACGGCAGCACCGGCCAAGGAAGCCGCTCCCGCCCAGAAGCCCGCAGCCCGCAAGCCCAGCACCACCAAGAAGGTGGAGGAGAAGCCCGCTGCGCCTGCAGTAAAGGCCGCAGAGCCGGTCAAGGCAGAAAAGACCGCTGCGAAGAAGGCTGCTAAGGCAAAGGCTGAGCCTGCTGCCCCCGCAGTAGAGGTGAAGGCAGCTCCCGCCGTGGCAACCAAGGCCGAGCCTGTTACTAAGGCTGAACCGGCTGCCAAGGCAGCGACCGCTACGGAAGCCAAGACTGCCCCTGCCGTAGCAAAGCCCAAGGCAAAGCGTGCACCCTGTAAAAAGACCATAAAGAAGTAAGAAATCATAAAACGCAAAAAAATCGGACAGACCGCAGTCTGTCCGATTTTTTTGCGTTTATAGAAGCTTTTTATGCAGCAGGGGCGGCAGCATCGCTCTGGGCGGCGGTCTGCACGAACTGCACGATGCTCTCGATGGTCTTGCGCAGCTGCACAAGGCTTTCCACGTCAGAGTCCTGCATCCGGGAAGTGGGCGCGGTCACCTCGGTTTGGACGGCAGTCACGGTGCCGGAAAGCTCCGCATGGATGTGGTGGGCGGGCACGTCCAGCAGGATGTGCACTTTGGGGGACAGGGTTTTGAGCAGACCCTGCTTTTCGATGCCCAGAATCAGCTGCGGCGCATCCTCCCCGGCGGCGAGGTTCGGCAGCTGGAGGTAGAGGTAACCTTCTTTCGCGTTGGCGGGCTGCACGGTTTTGAGCTGCTTGAGATCCAACTGAAAGTCGTTTACCTGCTGCAAGCTGGTGGCAGTGGGGTCTACTCCCAGCAGGGTAGCCAGCTGGTCTTGGGAGATATAGCTGCCCAGCGACCAGCCCGGCAGCAGCAGGCTTGCCAGCGGATACTCGGCTACAACCGTGCTGCGCAGCTTGTTGTACAGCTGTCCGGCGTCGTACAGGGTCTCTTCCTCGCTGATGTACATCCGGGTCAGAGGGGCATCGTTGACGGTGCTGGTGCCCGTTGGGTACAGCGCCAGCTGCACCGCCCGGGGGGTGTACTGGCCGGTCAGACTGCCGGTGGTGCCGCCGAACTTGTCCAGCAGGGCGTAAAGAGCAGGGGGCTCGGCCTCGGTGGAGGTGATGGTGTAGTCCAGCGCAAAGCTGGCACCGCTTTGGAATGCCTTGATCTTGCGGCTGACGAAGCTGTACAGCACTGCCGCAGCCACCGCGCACACCAAAACCAGACACAGCAAAACGATCAGCGCCGCCCGCAGACCAGTGCGTTTTTTGTGGGAAGATGCCATGGGAAACCTCTCCTTCCGGTAAACGTATTTGCTTCAGCATAACGGAACTGCACGCAAATGTCAAGCGCCGCAAACTGCGGACAAAACAAAAAACCTGAAACATTTCTGTTTCAGGTTTCTGGCGGAAAGATGGGGATTCGAACCCCAGAACGCTTTTGACACGTTACACGATTTCCAGTCGTGCGCCTTAGACCAACTCAGCCATCTTTCCACATCTTTTGTTCTGCCTTTGGGCGGGTGCCCTTGGCGCTCCACTATAATACCTGAAAGCAGGCTTTTTGTCAAGGATTTTTTTGAAAAAAATCAGACTTTTTTAAAAATGACGAAAAAACGCGAGAAAGTATTCTGCCGCATGGATGGAAAGCACAAAAAGCCCTTGACGTACCTTTAAAATAGGTCTATATTGAGGGCAAAGAGCACTGCGGTGGGTCGTTTTGTGCCGCAGCGGCGGGAAATATAAGGAGGATGCTTTTATGACTTATCCTGAAGTGCTTGCCAATGCCCGTACCTGCATTGGTCAATACTGCAAGGCCTGCCCGGTGTGCAACGGCGTGGCCTGTAAAAACCAGATCCCCGGCCCGGGCGCCAAGGGCGTGGGCGATACCGCTATCCGCAATTATAATAAGTGGGCCGATATCCGGGTGAACATGGATACCCTGTGCCCCGGCGGTACACCGGACACTACGCTGGAGCTGTTCGGCAAAAGCTTCCGCTATCCCTTCTTTGCGGGCCCTGTAGGTGCAGTGAACCTGCACTACTCCGATACCTACACCGACATGACTTATAACGATGTACTGGTGCGTGCTTGTGCGGAAAACGGCATTGCCGCCTTTACCGGCGACGGCACCAACCCCACCGTGATGGAGATGGCAACCCGCGCCATCGGCGCTGCGGGCGGCTGCGGTGTGCCCACCATCAAGCCGTGGAACATCGACACCATCCGCGAGAAAATGGCACAGGCCAAGGCCAGCGGCTGTTTTGCCGTGGCCATGGACGTGGATGCAGCGGGTCTGCCCTTCCTGAAGAACATGACCCCGCCCGCCGGCAGCAAGAGCGTAGAGGAGCTGGCCGAGATCGTGCAGTTGGCAGAGCGTCCCTTCATCGTCAAGGGCGTGATGACCGTCAAGGGCGCACTGAAGGCAAAGCAGGCCGGAGCCGCCGCCATCGTGGTGTCCAACCACGGCGGCCGCGTGCTGGACCAGTGCCCTGCCACCGCTGAGGTACTGCCGGAGATCGCCGCAGCCCTCAAGGGCACCGGCGTGAAGGTGCTGGTGGACGGCGGCATCCGCACCGGTGTGGATGTGTTCAAGGCGCTGGCGCTGGGCGCAGACGGCGTTTTGATCTGCCGTCCCTTCGTGACTGCTGTCTACGGCGGCGGCGCAGAGGGCGTGAAGTGCTACATCGACAAGCTGGCCGGGGAGTTGGCCGACACCATGCAGATGTGCGGTGCCCATACGCTGGCGGAGATCACCCCGGATATGGTGCGGGTCTGAGCGTTCTATTGTAAGTAACAAAAAAAGGAGATGCCCGGCAGGACATCTCCTTTTTTTGTTTACTTCAAAGTGCCGTCCAGCACCTGCTGGTAATACCACGGCTTCGGGGCGTGGAAGGTCTTGCCACTGAGGAAGGCAAAGTCCGGCTGGGCGAAGCGGGGCATGGTCAGCTCCCATGCGCACAGCGCCTGATACTTCAGCTTCAGCTCGCGGTTGGCGCTGTTGTTGCCGTACTTGCTGTCGCCAAGGATGGGGCAGCCGATGCTGGCCATGTGGGCGCGGATCTGGTGGGTGCGTCCGGTGATCAGCTGAACCTTCAGCAGGGCAAGACGACCGGAGACGGCGATGGTCTCGTACCGGGTCTCCACCTCCTTGGCACCGGGCTGCTTGTCCTCCACGATCTTCACGATGCCGCGGTCAGCGTCCTTGAGCAGATAGCCGCCCAAGGTGGCGTCCGGCGGCATGGGACGGCCAAAGGTGACGCAGAGGTAGGTCTTTTGCACCTCGCGGTTCTTGATGGCAGAAAGGAACAGCTCCTCAGCCTCCGGGGTCTTGGCAATGATCACAAGGCCGCTGGTGCCGGTGTCCAGCCGGTGGCACAAGGCGGGGGTGTACAGGTCGTTCTCCTTGTACTCGCCCTGCTTGTTCAGGTACAGCAGCGCACGGTTCAGCAGGGTGTCGTCCTCCGGGCCATCCACCGCAACACCGGCGGGCTTGTTCACGATCAAAATCTGCGGGCAGTCGTACACCACCTGCGCCGGAGTGCGGGCGTTCTTCCATGCAGGGCCTTCCACCCGGCGGTCGGCGTCCAGCACATCGTCCAGAATGAACAGCTTGATCTCGTCGCCCGCCATCACGCGGGTGGAAAGCGGCTGCTTTTTGCCGTTCAGCTTGATCTTGTTCTCCCGCAGGGCCTTGTTCAGGCGGCCCGGGGTCAGGGCGGGGTACTGCTGGGTTAGATAATTGTCCAGCCGGGTAGGGGCAAGACACTTTACTTTTAAAATTTTCACGGGAAATTCCTCTCTATCTTAAAATCAGTTGCAATAGAATGGGTTCTTGATTCGTTTTTATTGTAGCGGAATAAATCTACCGCGTCAAGAAAGAAGGTATTTTTATGAACCTGAAATATAAGATTCTGGCTGTTCTGGCTGCGGGCATCGCATTGACGGCCTGCGGCAGCTCCGGCACCCCCGCCAGCACCCCCGCATCCAGTGCAGTGCCGGCCTCGTCCCATGTGGCAGAGGAAGGGGTCACGGAGCCCATCAACATGCTGACGTGGACGCTGGATGACCTCGACAGGGAGGACACGGTCACCTTTATTCCGGCGGAGATCACCTCCGGTGTGCAGGGCGGCAACCTGACTGCAAAAATCTTCAGCTATGACCTTTATAAAAAAGAAGATGTTGAAAAACTTGCCGTTGGGGATCAGATCACCCTCCACGAAGAGGGGGCTGCATGGAACCAGTTTGTGACCGTTGCAGTGGAGAGTATCGAGAAAAACGATCAGTACCATCTTGTCACCATCAATGGCGGCATGGAGGAGCAGTACGGTCTTGACCTGAAGCTGGAAGATGATGCCTACCGGACGATGACCTTTGACGATTACCCTGTCTACTATGAGATGGGAGAAAAGACGATGCCGCTGGCAGAGGATGTAGTGCTGAAGGACAGTTCTGCCGACCCGCAGGCCGAAGCCGTGGAGACTACGGGCGCGGATGCAGTGGCAGCAGCGATCAATGCAGACCCCGATAACTGGACTACCTATAATACCACGCTGGTGGTGCAGGGCGGCAAGGTGCTGGAGGTGCGCCGCATCTGGGTGCCGTAAATTTTGCTCAAAACCGTTGACAAACGCTTTGTGTATGCTATAATTTAGCTGTACGCAAAGGGGCACTTCGCCTGCCTTGCGGAATGTAAAATTATGACAGATGGCAATGATGGGGTCAGAAATGCACACACCACCGTCCAGAGAGAGCGCCCACGGCTGTAAGGTGCTCCGGTCGGGATCATTTCGCGCCACCCCGGAGCTTCCGGCGAACAAAAACCGGACGCTGCGCAGCGTTAATGCGCCGAAAGCGGCAGGGGACAAGTGATCCTTTGCAATTTGGGTGGTACCACGGAGTTTGATGCACAAGCAGCCTTCGTCCCTTTTGGGATGAGGGCTGTTTTTTGTTTTTTCTCCGTGCCGCCCCTCTGCCATAACAGCATAAAAACGGCGCCTGAGCGCCAAAAACGATTGAGGAGAGAAAGATCTATGCAATGGACCGGTTTGAATGAACTGCGCGAAAAGTACCTGAGCTTCTTTGAAAGCAAGGGGCATCTGCGTCTGGACAGCTTCCCCCTGGTACCCAAGAACGACCCCAGCCTGCTGCTGATCAACAGCGGCATGGCTCCTATGAAGAAGTGGTTTCTGGCACAGGAGGAGCCGCCCCGTCATCGCGTGACCACCTGCCAGAAGTGCATCCGCACCCCGGATATCGAGCGCGTTGGCATCACTGCCCGCCACGGCACCTTCTTTGAGATGCTGGGCAACTTCTCCTTTCAGGATTACTTCAAGGACGAGGTCATCCCTTGGGCATGGGAGTTCCTGACCAGCGATGAGTGGATGGCTATTCCCAAGGATCGTCTGCACATCTCTGTCTATGAGGAGGACGACGAGGCCTACGATATCTGGACCAAGAAGGTTGGCATTGCCCCGGACCACATGGTGCGTCTGGGCAAGGAGGACAACTTCTGGGAGCACGGCTCCGGCCCGTGCGGCCCCTGCTCCGAGATCTACTTTGACCGCGGCCCCGAGTACGGCTGCGGCAAGCCGACCTGCGGCGTGGGCTGCGACTGCGACCGCTATATGGAGATCTGGAACCTGGTGTTCAGCCAGTTTGATGCCGACGGCAAGGGCCACTACGAGCGTCTGGCACGCCCCAACATTGATACCGGCATGGGTCTGGAGCGTCTGGCCTGCGTGATGCAGAACGTGGGCAACCTGTTCGAGGTAGATACCGTGCAGAGCGTGCTGCACCATGTGGAGCATATTGCAGGCAAGACCTACAAGCAGGACCCCAAGACCGATATCTCCATCCGCGTCATCACTGACCATATCCGCAGCTGCACCTTTATGGTGTCTGACGGCATCCTGCCTTCCAACGAGGGCCGCGGCTATGTGCTGCGCCGTCTGCTGCGCCGTGCCGCCCGCCATGGCCGGATGCTGGGCATCGACCACCCCTTCCTCGTGGATCTGGTGGAGACCGTCATCCAGTCCAGCGAGTCCGCTTACCCCGAGCTGCGTGAGCATGACGCCTATATCAAGAAGGTCATCGGCACCGAGGAAGCAAACTTTGCCCGCACCATCGATGCCGGCATGAACATCCTGAACAACATGATCGACCGTCTGGAGAAGGCACACCAGAAGCTACTGAGCGGCATGGATGTGTTCAAGCTGAACGATACCTTCGGCTTCCCGCTGGATCTGACCAAGGAGATCGCCGCCGAGCAGGGTCTGGAGATCGACGAGAACGGTTTCCACGCAGAGATGAAGAAGCAGAAGGAGCGTGCCCGCGCCGAGCGTCTGAAGAAGAACATCTCCGGCTGGAGCGAGGATCTGTTCGGCGCACTGGAGGCCGAGCCCACCGTCTTTACCGGCTACGACACCCTGACCGACAAGGGCACCGTTGTGGCGCTGAGCGATGAAGAGACCCTGACCGATGCCATTGCCACCGACGAGGAGGCAAAGGACGGTGTGCTGGTGGTGCTGGATAAGACCCCCTTCTACGCCGAGATGGGTGGTCAGGCTGCCGACCACGGCGTGCTGAACGGTGCCGAGTGCAGCCTGCGCGTGCTGGACGTGAAAAAGACCCCCAAGGGCTACTACGTCCACACCTGCGTGCTGGAAAGCGGCATCGTGAAGGTGGGCGATGTGCTGACCGCACAGGTGGACAAGGGCTACCGCATGGCCATTGCCCGCAACCACACCGCTACCCACCTGCTGCAGGCTGCCCTGCGTGAGGTGCTGGGCGACCATGTGCATCAGGCAGGCTCCTATCAGGATGCCTCCATCACCCACTTCGACTTCACCCACTTCAGCGCCGTGACCCCCGAGGAGCTGGCACGGGTGCAGAAGATCGTCAATGATAAGATCTTTGACTCCATGAACGTCACCGTGCAGGAGATGCCGGTGGAGGAAGCCAAGAAGCTGGGCGCAATGGCTCTGTTTGGCGAAAAGTACGGCAAGGTGGTCCGCGTGGTGGATATCGAGGGCTGGTCTACCGAGTTCTGCGGCGGCACCCACGTCAAGAACACCGCCCAGATCGGCGGCTTCAAGATCGTCAGCGAGTCCTCTGTGGCTGCCGGCATCCGCCGTATCGAGGCTGTCACCGGCCGCAACCTGCTGATCCGTGCAAACCTGCAGGAGGCCATGCTGCATGAGGTGGCAAACACCCTGAAGGCCAACAACGTGGCTGCTCTGCCCGCCCGCGCCGAGGCTGTGATGGCCGAGAACAAGGCCATGAGCCGCGAGCTGGAGGAGATGAAGGCCAAGATCGCCGCCTCCAAGGTGGACAGCCTGTTCGACAATGCCGAGGAAGCAGACGGCGTGAAGATCGCCTCTGCATACTTTACCGGTACCACCGGCGACACCCTGCGCGGCATGTGCGACAGCATCCGCGACAAGGCCGTGAACCCCGTGGTGGCTGTTCTGGTGGGCAAGGCTGAGGATAAGATCACCATGGCTGTTACCGTGAACAAGTTGGCACAGGAAAAGGGCCTCAAGGCCGGTGTGCTGGTCAAGGAACTGTCCGCTATTGCCGGCGGCAAGGGCGGCGGCAAGCCGGACTTTGCAATGGCCGGTCTGAAGGACGAGACCAAGATCGACGAGGCACTGGCTGCTGTGAGCGCCATCGTCAAGAAGGCTCTGGGCTAAAAAAGATCCATGTCCTCGCCCGGTGCCGGATGCGCGCCGGGGCGGCGGGCTTTTGTAGAAGCAGGAAGGAGTGTTCCCCCATGGAAGATTGTCTGTTTTGCATGATCGCAGAGGGCAAGATCCCCTCTAAAAAGCTGTACGAGGATGACCAGGTAGTGGCATTCTACGACATCAACCCGCAGGCAAAGGTGCATTTCCTTGTGGTTCCCCGCAAGCACATCTCCTCTGCCGCTGTGCTGACCGAGGAGAATGGTGCTCTGCTGGGCCACATCTTCGCCGTTATCGCAAAGCTGGCCAAGGAGCAGGGATTGGAAAACGGCTACCGCATCATCTCCAACGTGGGCGAGGACGCAGGCCAGACCGTGAAGCATCTGCATTTCCATGTTCTGGGCGGCGAAAAACTGCCTGTCTGATTCCAATACGAAAGGGAGATTTTGATTATGGCTGAAACTTATACCCTGCATGTTGCAGGTCTGACCCGTGAGCTGACCATCTGCAAGGTGAACGACCACATGGACATTGCCGCATTCATCATGCTGGGCGATGCCGAGCTGACCGTAGCTGCTGCTGCGGAGCTGCTGAAGAAGTGCCCGGATTTTGATATCCTGCTCACCGCCGAGGCCAAGGGCATCCCGCTGGCACACGAGATGAGCCGCCAGAGCGGCAAGCCCTATATCTGCGCCCGCAAGGGTGTCAAGCTGTATATGCCGGACCCCGTGGTGGTGGAGGACCAGTCTATTACCACTGCCGGTAAGCAGAAGCTGGTCATCGACCGCAAGGAGCTGGAAAAAATGAGTGGCAAGCGAGTGCTGGTGGTGGATGACGTCATCTCCACCGGCGGCTCTCTGAAGGCGCTGGACGCGCTGGCTGAAAAGACCCAGTGCACCATCGTGGGTCAGGCCGCTGTTCTGGCCGAGGGCGACGCTTCTGAGCGCAAGGATATCATCTTCCTTGAGCCGCTGCCCCTGTTCTTCCACTAAGCTGGGATGCGCCGCCCGCTCTGCGCGTTCTGCGCCGGAATGATGGGCCTTAGTTTTCTGTGGACTTTTTTGCCGCAAACGGAGCTTTTTATGCCGTTTGCGGCATTTTTTGTTGCCTTTTTGCTGCTGCTCTGCATCCCGCGCCGCAGCCGTAAGCTGGCGGTCTGCCTGCTGTTGGGTGCACTGGCAGGGCTTTGCGCGGTGCATACTACCAGCGCCCGGCTGGAGCGTACCCGGGCAAATTACGCCGGGCGTACCGTGCTGCTGACCGCCGAGGTGGAGCGCGCAGACAGTAACTATTTTTCGGACACAGTGGACGCGACCCTGTGGGTAGAAAGCGTGAACGGTAGCCCGGCGGGCTTCCGCATCACCTGTGCAGAACTGCCCGCCTGTGCGGCAGGGCAGCGGGTGCAGGGCCGGTTCACGCTGCAACAACCGGACATGGAAGAACGGACGGCGCAGTACGCGGACGGCATCGCCTTGCAGGCAGAGCCCTTGGCCGAAAAGCCGCAGCTCACCGTGCTGGGCGAGAGTGGCAGCTTCCGCGCCCGCACCCACCGCTTGCAGCAAAAACTGAGCGAGAGCCTGCGCCGGGAGATGCACCGGGACACCGGCGGCGTGCTGGCGGCTATGACGGTGGGCGACCGCAGCGGGCTTTCGGCGCAGCTGCGCAGTGCCTACCGGGGCGCAGGGCTTTCCCATGTGCTGGTGGTCAGCGGCATGCACGTTTCCATCCTGTGCGGTGATATCCTGAGCGTTTTGCTGCCCTATCGCTGGGAGCAGAGCTACCGCCGCCGCAGACGGCGCACAGTCTGGAAAAGCCTGCTGGCGTTGGTGCTGATGGGCGTGACCGGCTTTACGCCCTCGGTGCGCCGCGCCGCTGTGGCGGTGTGGGTCAGCGCCTTGGGCGTGTGGGTGTGGGGGCCGCCGGACGCCCTTACCTCGCTGGCGGCGGCAGGTATCCTGATGACTGCTGCCAACAGCTATGCGGTGTGGGATATCGGCTTTGAACTCTCCTTTGCGGCAGTGGTGGGCACGGTGGCGGGAGTTGCCTGCATCCGCCGGATGCGGGACGCCCGGGACAGGCGCTTCTGGGGCAAAGCAGGGGAGAACCGGCAAAGGCCGGTCAGACGTCCGTGGTACAGCAAATTGCCGAAGGGGGTGCAAGGTCTTGCAGAAAGCGCCTGCATTGCCGCCTGCGCCTCGGCAGCTACCTTCCCGGTGCTGGTGCTGCGGGGCCTGAGCGTCAGCGCGTGGGCGGTGGTTTCCAGCATCGCGGTGCTGTGGATGGTGCAGCCGCTGCTTCTGTTGGGGCTGGCAGTAGCCTTTGTGGGGTTGGTGCCGTGGCTGGCACCGGTGCACGGTGTGCTTTCCCGGGCGGCAGACCTGCTCACCGGGCTATTGAATGGCTGGGCGGTCTGGCTCAGCACAAAGCCCGGGGCGTCCATCTACTTTGACACCGCCTACGCAGCGCTGGTCTGTCTGCTGCTGTGCGGGCTTGGGGTGCTTGCCTTCCGCTGGCGGGTGCGTCTGCGGGTGGCGCTGCCGGGCGTTCTGCTGGCGGCAGCGGTGGGCATCGGGCTGGGAAACGCCCTCAGCCGGGACGTGGTGCACATCGACCTTGTGGGCAGCGCACAGGCACCTGCGGTAGTGGTTGCCCAGAACGACCGGGCAGTGGTGCTGTTCCGGGGCGGCAGCGCCGCCCAGCGTGCGGTGGAAAACCAGCTGGCACGGCGGGGTGTGCGCACCGTGGAACTGGTGGTAGACCTGCGCATGAACGCAAAAACCGCCTGCACCCTGCCCGCGCAGCAGGGCATCCGGGCAGAACGTTTGCCGGTAAATGCCAGCCGCAAACTGCGCTGCACTCCGGCGGCGGTGGAACTGCTGCGCACCCGGGAAGGGTGTCTTGTGCGGCTGAGCATCGGCAACCGGCAGTTTGTGACCTTGAGCGGAAAGGCAGAGCTGGCGCAGCCGCTGCAAACAGAGTGGCTAATCGCTACGCCGAAAAAACCGGAGACAGTGCGGTACCAAAAGCTGCTGGCGCTGCGCAGTTACAGTTGGATGACGCCGGAAACGCAGTACACTGCCTCCCTCAGTCTGCGCCGCACCGGCGGCGAAAGGCTTGAGTGATGCTTTGCAATCCGGGTCGAGTGTGGTACAATACAAAGAGCAATTTATAACAGGAAAGGGGCATTTGCATGGCCACGGAAGCAAAACTCCGGCAGCTGGCTGACAAGGGCTGCCCGGTCTACTATTTTTATTCCAGCGAGCGGTATCTGGTGCGGCAGGCAGTGGCGGCGGCGGTGCGGGTGCTGTCGGCAGACAGCGACGAGGACGCTACCATCCTGGACGGTGCCGCCCCGGAGCTGGAACAGCTTATCATGGCAGCGGGCACCATCTCCTTTTTCGGCACTCGGCGCGTGGTGGTGCTGCCGGAAATAGACCCCGCTGCCTACGGCAGCAAGGACTTGGACGAGCTGTGCAGCACCCTTTCCAGCTTGGAAAACGCCGTGGCAGTGCTGGGCAGCGTATTCCCGTTGGAACGCGGTAAGCTCAAGCTGGGCAAGCAGGCGCAAAAGCTGCAAGCCCAGTGCAAAGCCATCGGCTACACGGAGGAGCTGGCAAAGCCCCGCCCCTTTGAACTGAAAAATCTGATGATGGAGCGCGCAAAGGCGCAGGGCGCAACCCTGCCGGACGGCGCAGCCACCGCATTGCTGGAGCGCTGCGGCGAGGACCCCTTTCTGCTGGAAAACGAGGTGGATAAGCTCTGTGCCCTGTCCGGCTACCAGACCGTGAGCGCCTCCATGGTGGCAGAGATGGGCACAGTGAGCCTTGAAGCGGATGTGTTCGAGATGATCCGCATGATCACCGCCAAAAACGCCACCGGAGCCTGCAAAAAGTTACAGACCCTGCTGCGGCTGCAGCAGGAGCCCATCGCCATTACGGCGGCGATGATCGGCAGCTATGTGGACCTGTACCGGGTAAAGCTTGGGGCGGCAAAACGGAAAAATTACAGTGCAGTGCACAAGGATTTTGGCTATAAGGGCAGTGACTACCGGCTGAAGCGCTCGGCAGAAACTGCCGCCCACTACACCCTGCCCCAGCTGGAGGCCTGCTTGCAGGTGCTGCTGGAGCTGGACCAGAGCCTGAAAAGCCAGCCTGTGGCGGCGCAGACACTGCTGGAAACAGCACTGTGCCGTCTGGCGCTGGCGGGGAGCGGAAGATGATGCAAAGCGAGATGATCCATACCGACCGGGTGCTGATTGTGGAGGGCAAATACGATGCCGTCCGTCTGGCGCACCTGACCGATGCCATGATCCTGCTGACGGATGGTTTTGGCATTTATAAAGACAAACAGCGCCAGCAACTGTTCCGGGCGCTGGCGCAGAAAAACGGTCTGATCTTACTTACAGATTCGGACGCGGCAGGTTTCCGCATCCGCAACTACATCACCAACATGGTGGGTGAGCAGAACGTGGTACAGGCCTATGTGCCTGCCATCCACGGCAAGGAAAAGCGCAAGGCGCAGCCCGGCAAGGAGGGTCTGCTGGGGGTAGAGGGCGTGGATGACGCCCTTGTGCGGCAGGCGCTGCTGGACGCCTTGGGCGCAGAAGCTGGAGCCGCGCCGGTGCGCCCGGCGGGACGGCAGATCACCTATACCGACCTGTACGAGTGGGGGCTTTCCGGTAAGCCCGGCAGCGCCGAGCGCAAGGCTAGACTCTTGAATGCGCTGGGGCTGCCGCCGCGCCTTTCCAAAAAGGAACTGGTGGAAGCTTTCAACCGCCTGTACACTTTTGAACAACTGGACGAATTGCAGTTGAAAATTTTGCAGGAGTGAAAAACTAGCTGTGCTTGCCCCACGCCTGCCGCAGCAGTTCCAGTGCGTGGGTCTCCAGCCGGGAAACATAGCTGCGGCTGATGCCCAGCAGCCCGGCGGTCTCCAGCTGGGTCAGGGGCGGTTGCCCTGCCAGCCCGTACCGCAGCAGTAAGATCTGCCGCTCCCGGGCGGGCAGAGTGTCCAGCAGCTGCCGCAGCCGCCGGACATCCTCCTGCCGCTCACAGCTGTCCTCCATGCAAAAGCCGTCCTGTATCACGTCTGCTAAGGTCAGCGCCGAGTCCCCGTCGGTCTCCAAGGCTTCCTGTAAGGAGACGGTCTGCCCGCTCTTGCGCTCCCGCCGGAACTGCATGCGGATCTCGTTTTCAATGCAGCGGCTGGCATAGGTGGAAAACCGCGCCTTGCGTGTGGCATCAAAGGTATCTACCGCTTTCATCAGCCCGATGGTGCCGATGGAAACAAGATCCTCCTGATCGCCCGGCAGGGCGTAATATTTTTTTACGATGTGCGCCACCAGCCGCAGATTGTGCCGGATCAGTTTTTCCCGGGCAGCGGCATCCCCGGCGCGCAGGGCGCTGAAAGCGGCGGCTTCTTCCCGGGCTGTGAGCGGACGCGGAAAGCAGCCGCTTTCCAGATGGAGCGCCAGAAACAGAAATTTTGTGGCGAAAAATTGTAGCAAGGTCAGCAGCACACGATATCCCTCCCGGTACATAGTTGTTAGATTGTATGAGCCGGGGCGCGGATAGTTGCCGGAGAAGCCTTTTGTGCGCAGCAGCTTTTCTGCGAGGGAAAAGCGTGGTATACTGAGGGGGATAACTCGGAATTTAGAGGTGTAAGATGGAATATAAAGAATATGGATAAGATTCTGTCGCTGATGAGCACGATTCCGGCCGCCTTTGCAAATCCGCTGCCGAGCCTGCACCCATTTGACTTGTTCATTGGTCTGTGCTGCGGCGCTGGAATGCGGCTGGCGGTGTACCTGAAAGGCAAAAACGCCAAGAAGTACCGTCACGGCATGGAGTACGATTCAGCCCGGTGGGGCAATGCCAAGGACATTGAGCCGTTTCAGGCTCCGAAGTTCGAGGACAACATCATTCTGACCAAAACTGAACGCCTGATGATGAGCAACCGTCCACCCGACCCCAAGAATGCGCGGAACAAAAATGTTCTGGTAGTGGGAGGTTCCGGCAGTGGTAAGACGAGATTTTTTATTAAGCCGAACCTGCTGCAGTGTGATTCCAAGGCCTTTCCGGTTTCATTCGTGGTTACGGACCCGAAAGGAAGTCTCATTTACGAGTGCGGACATGGACTCGCAAATTTTTCTGGGCGGCAGCGAACCGACTACCCTGAAAGAACTTTCCGAAGCGCTTGGCAAAGAGACCATCGACAGCTTCAACACATCGGATACCCGCGGTAACTCGCCGTCTTATGGCACATCGTTTCAGAAGCTTGGCCATGAACTTATGAGCCGCGATGAGCTTGCTGTGCTGGATGGCGGAAAGTGCATCCTGCAGCTGCGCGGTGTGCGCCCCTTTTTGAGTGAAAAGTACGATTTAACCCAGCATCCAAACTATAAACTGACCGCCGACTACGACCCCAAAAATACGTTTGATATTGAAAAATATCTTCACCCGAAAATAAAAATCCACCCCAACGATGCATTTGTTGTGGTGGATGCTGATTCTCTCCCGCCTGTCTGATTGGACAGACGGTTTTATTTTTATCAGGCCGGAGAGGTACACCGGTAAGCCAGCTCCCGCCGCAGTTTGCGGTTTCAATACGCGGCTTCAGATGTGTACGGATGGTCTGCAAGGTTTTAATTATAAAGGAGAAACGACTATGGAATTCTTTAACTCTGCTGTGGAAGTTCTGCAGACTCTGGTGGTGGCTCTAGGTGCCGGTCTCGGCGTTTGGGGCGCAGTAAATCTGCTGGAAGGTTATGGCTCGGATAACCCCGGTGCCAAGAGCCAGGGTATGAAGCACTTGATGACCAGGTAGTTGTAACAAAAAAGAAAGGAAAAGCACAATCCAGACGGGAAAATTTGGTTTAAGGATTAGCATTACCATTTCTATAAAAACTGAGAAAGCACTTCACAGAAATGTCTGAGAAGTGCTCTTTAAATTTGAGGATGAGGTTATTCAATACATTTTTAAAGAATAGATTCTGTGTCTTTGTTTTGATTTCGACTTTGCAGTTCGTGATAAAATTGAAGCAACAAGGATAGTGTTATATCAATGCTTAGATTTCCTCCTGCATAGCCTGCATCTTGATTACAAAGAAGCATATGATCAATACCCTCAGGAATAGGAAGTGCTGCATTGCAAGTTAACAAATAGACAACTGTTCCTTCAGGTTTGTTTTTAAAACAATTCGGAGTAACAAAAGAATCAAAAAAACTTCCATAATTTGAAATAATTATTACCATGCTTCCTGGCTTCAACTAAGAGATTAACTGCATTTGATCTTTGTGAAGGGTAGCAACTTGACAAAATTTTCCCAGCTGGAGAAGGCAAAACATCAAATTGTTTGCGCTATTTCCGGATTGAGCATTGCCAAGAGATAGGATGTGCTGGTGGGTCTGTAAATCATGAGCCATATTCCATAGCATCGTTAAGTCTAAGTGATCTTTCATCCAAAGGACGTTCTGACTTACCTTATCTAAATAATTAGCAGCAAACCGAAATGGATTATCAAGTTCAGCGGCATATTTTTGATGTGTATCCATTTGGTTAAACGCCAGTGCATATTTGAATTCTGCAAAGGTATCATATCCAATATGACGGCAAAATCGAATAAAAGAAGTTTTGGATATGTTACACAGTCTTGCTATATCATTAGTGCTCAACTGTGAAATATAGGGGATTTGCTGTACCACAGTCTGGGCAATCAGCCGGTTAAGCGAATCTTCTGGCTCTGTTTGAAGAATTTGAGCCAGACGAATAGTTGCTGTAGGGGCGATCTTTGACATGACTATACTCCTCCTATTTTAATAGTTCCATTATATAGTATTGAAACTAAAAATTCCAGTCAGTAGGGCAATATTAAAAGAAGTGAGTAATAATCCTTTTGAAGAGCTTGCGGTCAAGTAACTTTATTTGTACCTAAGGTCTTTTTTCTGTACCTGCAAAAGCATTGAATTGACGATTGTACTATGAAATAATATTGTCACGAAAAAGATTTGTTGAAGTTGCTGTGGGTGTGCCCGGCGGTTGCTTTTAAAAAGCTGGCAAATCAAATGACTGGGATTGGAGGTAATTAGATGGATCACAAGCATCTCCCCAAAACATTTCTCTGGGGCGGCGCTACCGCCGATTTTCAGGTTGAAGGCGGTTATCAGGAGGGAGGACGCGGACTTTCAACACATGACATTGAAACCAACGGAAACGTCCAGAATCCCCGCGGCACCACCTGGAAACTCCCCAATGGTGGGCTTTTCCGAGCCAAGAGCAGTTTTATTTTTCCGGATGATGTGCCCGACGGCGCGCAGCCCTATTTAGACCCGGATCAGTACTATCCAAGCCACAAAGCCATCGACTTCTATCATCACTACAAAGAAGACATCGCCCTGATGGCGGGCATGGGCTTTAACGTGTTCCGTTTCAGCATTTGTTGGAGTCGAATCTTCCCGACCGGAGATGAGATCATTCCCAATGAGGAGGGGCTTCGTTTTTACGATGCTGTCATTGACGAACTGGAGCGCTACGGCATACAGCCCTTGATCACCATTCATCACGACGAACTGCCTCTCTATTTGGCCGAAATGTATGACGGCTGGTCCAGCCGATATACCATCGACTGTTACCTTAAATACTGCCGCGTTCTGTTTGAACGATATGGCAAGCGCTGCAAGTACTGGCTTACATTCAATGAAATCAATGCTGTCCGGGGCTATGCTTGCTGCGGTACCCACAAGTGCGACAATCAGACCCATTATCAGGCGGTGCATCACATGTTCCTTGCCAGTGCGATGGCGGTCAAGCTGGGCCACGAAATGATGCCGAATGCCAAATTCGGCGCAATGTACGCTCTCAGCGAGATTTATCCTGAGACCTGCAAACCGGAGGACGTTTTTTGCTGGATGCAGTGCCGTCGCGAAACGCTCTTTTTTACAGATGTCATGGTGCGTGGCTACTATCCCGCATATACGGCTGACCTATATAGCCGCCGGGGAATCGACTCTATTCAGCAGCAGGAAGGGGATGCAGAGATCCTCTGGCAGGGACGGCTGGATTATGTGGCCTTTAGTTATTACCGCTCTGCAACAGTCAACGCAGCGTCTCCCTGCCGCACGATGGGCGGCAATCCAAACCCTTATTTGCAAGCGACGCCTTGGGGTTGGCCGATCGACGCTCTGGGGTTGCGTTTTTGCATGAACGAGATCTATGATCGCTACCAAAAACCTTTGTTTATTGTTGAAAACGGCTTGGGCGCGGTAGATCGGGTAGAAACGGACGGATCAATCCAGGACGATTACCGGATCGAATATCTGCGAAACCATCTCAGGGCAATGTATCAGGCCATCACCGAGGACGGCGTAGACTGCATTGGTTATACCATGTGGGGTCCGATGGATCTGATTAGTCTTTCCACAGGCGAGATGAAAAAGCGATATGGTTTCATCTATGTGGATATGGATGACAAAGGGAACGGGAGTTTACAGCGGAAAAAGAAAAAGTCTTATGACTGGATGAAAGAGGTAATTGCCAGCAACGGCAAAAGCTTGTGGCAGGAAAAGGAGGATCAACAAAAATGAGTACGGTAGACTGTGCAAAAGAAATTGTGCGTTATGTAGGTGGGATTGAAAACGTGCAATCCATCACACACTGCATGACCCGACTTCGCTTTATTTTGAAGGACGATGCCAAAGTAGATCTCGCAGCTGTCAAAAAAGTGCCCGGCGTTTTGGGCTGCGTAATCGCCGGCGGGCAGACTCAGGTGATCCTCGGCAAAAATCTACTGCCCGTATTTGACGAAGTGCAAAAGCTAGGCCACTTCAGCGTTGCCCCGATGAACGGGGAAGGGGCGGCTGATTCCCGCACACTCAAAGGCCCCCGTACCATCAAAGGCACGGCGTCCGCTGTACTAAATTACGTTTCTGCCTCTATGACGCCTATGGTTTCCGGTCTGGTTGCGGGCGGTATGCTCAAAGTTGTGCTGCTGCTTGTCACTACCTTTTACAGTGATTTTGCGTCCACTCAAACCTATACCCTGTTGAGCGGCCTGGCTAATGCGCCTTTCTATTTTATGCCGGTCTTTGTCGCTTATGGCGCATCCATTAAATTGGGCAGTACGCCGGTCTATACGATGATTTGTGCGGTAACGCTTTTGTGCCCCGAATTTTTGGGGCTTGTCACAGCCGGTGAAGCCATCCGTATTTTTGGTCTGCCGGTCAAGGCTGTCAACTATTCCAGCACGCTGGTGCCCGCATTGCTGATCGCTGTAACTGCTTATTACGCGGAAAAGTTCTTCAATAAAATTGTTCCTGGTATTTTCAAATCGATTTTTGTGGGTATGGGGACCATTGTTGTCACGATGACGTTGGGATTCACAGTGTTAGGACCCATTGGCAGTTACATTGGCGACTATCTGGCTATGCTCTTTATCTGGCTGGGCAACACAGTGGCCCCGGTGGCCGTGGGCCTGTTGGCGGCCTGCCTGCCTCTGATGGTCATGTGTGGGATGCACGGCGCCATCGCGCCCTTTATGGCGCAGGCTATCGCCGATCCCGGCTATGATCCGGTCATCCGCCCGGCATTCCTACTGCACAACATCGCGGAGGGTGGCGCGTGCATTGGCGTCGCTCTGCGCAGCAAGGATGCCGCGTTTCGTTCTGAAACGCTTGCGCTGGCCTTTGGCTGCATCGTTGCCGGCGTTACCGAGCCTGCCCTGTATGGCGTAAACTTGAAACTGAAGCGCCCGCTCTATGGTGTGATGGCTGGCGGCGCAGCCGGCGGTATTGTTGCGGGTCTTTTGGGTGCTAGAGCCTATGTGATGGGTTATTCGACGGTAATGGCGCTGCCCATTTTCCAAAATACCATCTTGGCCATGATTGCAGGCATTGTGGTATGCCTGGCGGTGTCCACCGCAGTGACCTATGTACTGGGGTATGAACAGGACTAAATACGGCATATACGGCTTTTATTTGTTATACGTTTTGTTCAAAACAGAGGTGTAGAAGATGGATTATTAAACAACTGCCAGAGATATTGTCCGCTGTGTTGGCGGAAAAGACAATATCGCAACTGTCCAAAATTGTATGACCCGGCTCCGCTTTACTCTCAAAGATTTTAATTTGATTCAAGAAAACGAAATCAATAGTCTCGCAGATGTGAAAGGCATTGTAAAGGCTGGCGGACAGTATCAAATTATTATTGGCAAAGAAGTAGCAGCGTTGTGCAATGAAGTAAAGCTGCAGATCGGATACCAGGAATCTTTGAGCCAAAATAATAGCGCCAATCCACATATGAAGTGGTATGAACGCATCATGGACGTACTCTCTGGAACCGTGATTCCGTTGATCGGCATCACAATCGGCTCCGGCATGATTACGGCTTTGATGACCTTGCTCAGTACCTTTGGAGTTTTGTCACAAACTTCTGATACTTACCGATTTTTTAGTGCCGTTGGCAGCGCTGGTCTCTATTTTCTTCCTGTTTTTGCCGGATACACAAGCGCACAAAAGTTCAATGCCAACCCATTCCTCGGAATGTTTCTCGGCGCAACATTGCTTTATCCACAGCTTACTGAGATGATCGCTTCGGAAGAAGGTCTCAGTTTATTTGGAATCTCGCTTGTACCGTTTAATTATGGCAGTACCATCCTCCCGGTTATCCTAGCAACATGGTTTATGAGTTATGTGGAAAGGGCTAGCAAGAAGATCTGTCCTAAAATAATTTCTTCTTTTGGTGTACCACTGCTTGTTATGCTGGTTTCGGTTCCTATCACCTATCTGGTAATCGGACCAATCGGCGGCCTTCTCACCCAGGGTATCAGCTCTGCCGTGATGTTCCTATCCCAGTATGCTGCTTTCTTGGTTGTCGCCATTGTCTCTGCATTGATGCCGTTCCTTGTAATGTCCGGTTTGCACATGAGCCTCATCCCAATTATGATTGCCATCATGACCGCATCCGGCGGTGACCCAATCATCACCCCCTGTTTTATGGTCTACAATATCGGTATGGCAGGCACCTGTTTGGCAATCTCCCTTCGCACAAAAGACTCAAAATTCAAACAGCTCGGACTATCCTCCTGTATGTCTGCTTTGTTCGGTGTATCCGAACCCGGCTTGTTTGGCGTTGTATTGCCGCTGAAGAAGCCTCTGTTTGCAACCGTGACAGGCTGCGCGCTGTCCGGTGTCGCGGCCGGGGTAATTGGATATACTGGTTATGTGCCTATGTCCCAGTCGTTGCTATCTATTCCTGCGGCGATAACAGCTGAAGATCCCAACAATCTCTTCTGTGCCATTCTGGTCGCTCTTGTTTCATTTGTGGTTTGCTTTATTCTGAATTACATTTGGAACGCAGAAAAAGCTCCAGCAGAAAGGAGTTTGATAAGCCATGCGAAATGATCCGTATTCACACGTTGAACAGTTGGATAAACGTTTGTACTGCCTAAAAGAAGTTGAGTCCATTTCTCGGTATTTGATTCTTGGTGAGAAAAAGGCGCTTCTCTTTGACACCGGCTATGGGTATACTGACCTTACTGAACAAATCAAAGAGTTGACTTCTCTTCCTCTAGTCGTAGTCAACAGCCATGGCGACCCTGACCATGCGCTTGGTAGCTATCAATTCCCCCAAGTTTACCTGCACTATGGCGATTTTGATTATCTGATGAATCTCGATCGCGACAGTCAGCAGAAAAAGGGCACCATTGAATACCGTTTGAAAAAACTTCCCGGGCTTGCTCAGGTGATGAATGTAGAAGAATACGTCAAGCCTCACTTGCTTCATACGGAATTCCTTTTCCTGGAAGACGGCATGACGTTTGACCTGGGCGGCATAAGCGCCCGTATCGTTCACATTCCCGGACATACTCCCGGCTCGGTCGCCCTCTTCTGCCCCGAATATGGATGGCTGTTTACTGGAGACAGCGTCGATTATTACAATATTTTTTACCAGGGTGGGTTGGGGCATCATATGCCTTTTAAGCAGTATCTTCGTTCCCTGCATAAGCTGGAGGAGCTGAGTCCTCAAATCACTCATATTTATCCCGCACACGGCTCGACACCCATTCCCGTTTCCGCTATTTCGGAGACCATCCAAGCTTTGTATGATTTGATCGAAAACTGGCAGAATGATGCCAAGAAAGAAACAATGATCGGGCCTGCCTATGTACATTCTTATAAAAACGTTTTGTTCCTTTACGGAAAAGACGTTTTGCAAGAAGCCCTGCTGCATGGTATAGACAACAAAGAGGTGTGATCGTTATGAAAATCGGAGTATACAGCCTGCGAGATGATGAGAAGGGATATTTGAACCAATTGGCCTGTGATCTCCACGTTGAGATCGCAGCCAGCAGCGAGGAACCGTCCATAGAAAATATCCATTTGCTGGACGGATGCGAGGGTGTTTCCATTTTGGGGCAGACGCAGATCGGTCAGGAAATTCTGGACGCCTGGAAAGCGCATGGGATTCGTTACATATCGACCCGCACCATTGGATACAATCATATTGATATTTCTTATGCCCACAAAATTGGTCTGCGGGTCTGCCATGCCAGCTATGCGCCCAACGGCGTGGCCGACTTCACAGTTATGCTGATTTTGATGTGTCTGCGCAACTACAAACAGGCGCTTTGGCGCGGGCAGGTAAACGACTTTTCGCTGTTCGGCCTGGAAGGCCGCGAAATGCGCAGTCTGACCATTGGAGTCATGGGGACTGGAAGGATCGGACAAGCTGTCCTGAAAAACCTCAGCGGTTTCGGCTGCAGGCTGATCGCCTACGATACTTACCCGAATGAAGCGGTCAAACGGTATGCGGAATATCTGCCCCTGGATGAATTTTACCGCCAGGCAGACGTCATTTCGGTCCATGTCCCCCTGATGGATTCTACTTACCATATCATCAACGCGGAAAGCATCCAGAAAATGAAGGATCAGGTCATCCTCATCAACTGTGCCCGCGGCGAACTGGCTGATGTGGACGCCATGATTGCCGGCATCGAATCGGGTAAAATTGGCGCTCTTGGCCTTGACGTAGTAGAAGGTGAAGAGGGCATCACGCACGTTGACCACCGTATCGATATTATCTCGAACCAGAAAATGGCCTATCTGCGCCAATTCCGCAATGTTATCATGACACCGCACATGGCGTTCTATACCCAGGAGGGCGTGGAGAGCATGGTGAATTGTGGTATCTGTGGGATTCTCGAAATGGCACAGAACGAGAAGGGGGGGACAGAAATAATGGGGTAAATAACTTCTATTTGCAATCCGAGCAGCCGACACAGCAGCTTGCGCCTGATGCCCAGCGGCGTGTCTTGGCGCGAACCGGTCATTTGATGCTGTGCCATCTTACACTGCAAAAAGGGCATGAAAACCCGGTTCATCATCACCCTCACGAGCAATGCACTTATGTGATCTCAGGACAGCTAGAAATATCCCTTGGGCAGATGAAAAAGATCCTCTCGGCAGGAGACAGCGTGGCGATTTGGCCCAGTGTGCCGCATACCTACCATGCGCTCGAGAACAGCGAAGTTCTGGAATCTTTCTACCCGCTGCGTGAGGACATACTGGCCAGCATTTGAAGGTTGAAAATGAAAGAATTTTTTATCTTACTGGAGCAGGTCAGGCTGTTTGCCGTCTATCTAGCCATCGGCGTGTTGCTGGTCAAGACATCCGTAATGAACAGCGTCTCGCTGGAGGCGATCTCCCGCTATGTTATGCGCCTGGCATTGCCCCTCTTGATCTTTACCAACACAGTCCATGGCGTAACAATGCAAAGCCTTTACCAGACGCTGCCTGTTTTAGGGTGCGCCGGTCTGGTTTATTTGCTGCTCTTTCTTTTGAGTTTGCCCCTTGCCAAGGTATTTCGTCTGCAAGGCAACCGCAAAAATGTCTACCGAGCCCTGGGCATGTTCGGCAACATCGGATTTATGGGGATTCCTATCCTCACCAGTCTTTTTGCAGAAAACGGCATGATCTATATTGGCGTCGTAACCATTATAGATCAGGTGCTGCTTTGGACGCTCGGCGTACGCCTTACCTCCGGCGCAGAAAAAGGGAAAGTGCCCTTCAACTGTAAAAAGCTGCTAAATCCGGCGGTTATTTCCATTATCCTGGCTGTATTTTTTGTATGTGCGGGGTGGCAGCTACCCCAGTTTCTCGACATAGCTTTGACCAGTGTGGGATCCTCAGCCACTTCGCTCGCGCTGATTTACCTGGGCGGCATCTTTGCTTGTATGAATTTGCGTGCGTTTTTGTGGTTGCCAGAATTTTATGGTCTGGTAGTGGTAAAAATGCTGGCTTTCCCCGTGCTGATGTACTTACTGCTGAAAAGACTACCGCTCAATAGTGAAATTTGCACGACGATGACTCTGCTGGCAGGGATGCCTTCCATGTCCTCACTCGTCATGATGGCCAAAGAAAATGGCCCAGAAGGCGATTACGCAGCAGGAGGCGTATTTTTAACAACCATTTTTTCACTGGCAACGTTACCATTCCTATGTTGGCTGCTGCGTATGATTTGATGAAGCTGCTACTGAAGTAGTAACGAAACAGAGAAGGCATGATCCTGGTATCGGAAGAATCCAAAGAAACCGCGCCGGGGTTTCGTGGCACACGACTTTCATAGAAAGTCTAGTGTGTTATACCTTTGTGCAGTAGACGGCAGCTGAGTGGGGCGATTCCGCTCTGCTCTCCTGACAAACAAGGTACCCCTGCAGGGCAGCATAAGCGCCAAAGAAAGGCTGACAGTTTGTGCCTAAAAGCACAGGCTGCCAGCCTTTTGCTGTCTGCGGAACAAAGGTATATAAAGCCCCGCCGCAGCGGCACAGTCCAAAAAATTTTTGCAGGCGTTCCTGAATGGTTCCGATTTGCACCCTGATTTACTCCTATTAGTGAAGGAACTTATAGCCTAGACAGGACTGTACATAGGAGAATTTGCTCTTTTCGCTATGTACGTATGTACCGTTTCTGTACGCACGTACATAGCGAAAACCCCAAAACGCGCTCTGTATACAATCCTTTATTGTGTTAAAGTAGTCCGGAATGACCTGGACCGCTTGGTGATGTTCAAATTGAACATCACCAAAGTAGCTGAGCTGATCGAAAGAAATAATCCGCCCAAATGAAAGGAGGCTTACCACTATGCCCGTCACCAATACGATTGAATTTCCAAAAAGGAGGACCGCCATTGAGCCAACCACAATACGCCATCATGCGCTTCGCCAAGTACAAGGGGCCGGAGATCACCAACATCGAGGCCCATAACGAGCGCAGAAAAGAGAAGTACGCCAGCAATCCGGATATTGACCTTTCCCACAGCAAGCACAACTTCCACCTGATCGAGCCGCCCCAGCGTTACCGAGCCGAAGCTGAGCGTCAGATCAGTGCTGCCGGGTGCCGCACCAGAAAAGACAGCGTTCGGGTGGTGGAAGTCCTGTTCACCGCTACGCCGGAGTTCTTCAAGGGCAAGAAGCTGCCCGAAATCCGGCAGTATTTTGAGGAAACACTCCGCTTCTTTGTGCAATACCAATCCAGAGAAACAATCATTTCCGCCGTGGTGCATATGGACGAGAAGACCGCCCATATGCACCTTTCTTTTGTCCCGCTGACGCCAGACGGCAGGCTTAGTGCCAAGGAGATCGTCGGCAACAAGAAGAAGCTGACCTGGTGGCAGGACAAGTTCTGGGAACACATGGTCCAAAAGTACCCCGACCTGGAGCGTGGCGAGAGCGCAAGCCAGACGGGCCGTGACCATATCCCGCCTCGTATCTTCAAGGAGATGACCCATCTCACCCAGCAGCGCCAAAAGCTGGACCAATTGCTCACCGGCATCGGCCCCTTGAACGGCAAGAAGCGGGCCGCTGAGATTTCCGAACTGCTGGACGGCTATATCCCGGCCGTGGAGAAAATGCGAACTCAGCTCAAAAAGTACAGTACGGCCTTCACCGGCACCAAGGCCGAGAATGAGAAGCTCAAGAAGAAAAACAAAAAGCTCTCGGAGTCCCTGGACGAGGCAACTCAAGAGAGTGTGCTGAAAAAGTTGAACGATGCCAAGCTCCAGCGGGAGTACCAGGAGGCTCTCGCGATTCTGGAGCGGATACCGCCGGAGGTCCTGGTAGAATATGCCCATCCCAAAGGACTCAAACGTGAGAACAACCTGGATGTGTGAGGAGGTGGGGCCTGTGACCAAGAGCAAGACCAAAATTTCTGTTACGTCAGTCTTTGACGGCAAACAGGATGCGACGGATGTTTTTGTAGACCTGATTGCAAGCAAGTATCAGCAGGGGAGAAAGATCTATCTTGTGAAGGAGGAAGATTTTCGATATACTGTAGATAAGGTTCCAGATAACCGAATTCCGTCTGGATTGTGCGGGTAACGGTTATGATGAACACAATGATGTATGATGCAATGGGCGCAGCTTTTGCGGGAACGTACCGGGCAGCCATTTACTGTCGGCTTTCCAAGGACGATGACCTGCAGGGGGAGAGTGCCAGCATTGCAAACCAGCGGGATATGCTGGAGAGTTACTGCAAGCAGCAGGGATGGGAGGTTGCAGCAATCTATCAGGATGATGGCTATACGGGGCTGAACATGGAGCGCCCGGACCTGCAGCGGATGCTGAAAGCCATCGAGCACAAACAAATCAATCTGGTCATTACCAAGGACCTGAGCCGTCTGGGTCGGAACTACCTCCAGACCGGGCACCTGATTGAGGATTTCTTCCCCCGCCACAATGTGCGGTATATCGCTATGAACGACGGGATTGATACCATGCGGGAGAACAACGAGATTGCCCCATTCAAGAACATCTTGAATGAGATGTATAGCCGGGACATCTCCAAGAAGGTCCATTCCTCCTATGTGCTCAAGGCACACCAGGGACAGTTTACCGGCTGTCTTGCGCCATTCGGCTATCGGAAAGACCCGAACGACAAGAATCACCTGGTGGTGGATGAAGAAACGGCTCCCATTGTCCGGCAAATTTTCCAGTGGGCGTTGGCGGGTCACGGCCCCAATTTCATCCAGCGCCGGTTGGAAGAAGGCAGGGTGCCCTGTCCGACCTGGTGGAACCGGGAGCGGAAGTTGCGAAATGCCCGGACCAAATGGGAAAAGAAGGACCCGATCAACGGCAAGTACGTCTGGGACTTCTCGGTCATCAAGGATCTGCTGATGAATCCCGTTTACACCGGGGCCATTGCTTCCCAGAAGAAGGTGTACAAGTTCAAGATCGGCACCATCGGGGACAAGCAGCCTCAGGATTGGATCGTGGTGGAGAACCAGCATGAGGCTCTGATCGACCGGGTGAGTTTTGAAATCGTCCAGGAGAAGCTGAAATCCCGGCAGCGTCAGGGGCAGAACGGTGAGATCAGCCTGTTCGCTGGGCTTCTGAAATGCGGGGAATGCGGCAAGTCCCTGACTATCCGAGCCACCAATGCCAAGCATCCTCAGAAAATTTACACCTGCAAGACCTACAACGCCTACGGCAAGAACCATTGCACCCAGCACCGGATCGAGTATGATACCTTATACCGGTTGGTGTTGGAGGAAATCCGGGCTTGTGCCCAGGCTGCTCTGCGGGATGAGGAAGTTGTGAAAAGCAAACTTTCCAGCAGATGTAAGGCCGAGCAAAAGGCCCAGCAGAGTGCGCTGGAGCGTTCCCTCAGCAAGGATGAGGAACGGCTCAGTGTGCTGGACAAAATGGTGCTGCGGCTGTATGAGGATTTGGCGATGGGCCGAATCAGTGAGGAGAATTTCAACCAGATGCTGGCCAAGACTCAGGATGAGCAGGCCGGACTGAAACAGCGGGTTGCCTGGCAGCGCCAGGAACTGGCCGGTGAGATTCAGGAAGCCAGCAATGCACGCCAGTGGACGGAGGCAATCAAGGCTTGTGCCAACCTCACCGAGCTGGATGCCATCACCCTGAACCGCCTTGTCAAGGAGATCATCGTTCATGAGCGGATTGACGAGGAGGAAATACGGCATATTTCGGTTGAAATTCACTTCAATTTGAAGCCGCTGCCGGAGGCAACCGAGGCGATTGCCGTGTGATTTCCGGGATGTCCTGGTTCCGTGAAAGGCTCCAAAACCAGAGTTTGTGTGACATTTATGGGATGTTTCATTTCATTGGGTATGAACCTGTTTTTCACGGGTGGCCTCTTGAAAATGTAAAGACCGAAATAAAATAACATGATAACGAGTAAAATGACACCGCCGCTGGCCATTGGGTAGGTTGGTTCCAACTAGTCAGGAATCAATCAGCTCATGGCTGGCGGCGGTGTCGCATTGGTCGGCATTACTCTGATTCCTCTGCTGTCTGGTCTGTTCGGCTAAGCTTTTCCGGGCGGCGATTGCCGCCCCGTACATATTTACTTGCAAGCACTTCCAGCCCCTCCGTGGAAAACGGATTCTTATTATAAAGAGGGAACGCATTGCAAATCGAATATTCACTGTTACCTGAAAGGAAGGCAATTTTTATAAGATATTTTTGTGGCGATGCCATGCCATTATTACTACCACATGAGTGCCCACGAGCTTGCCATGACCATGGTGCGGGATGTGCTGACCAACACCGGCATCACCGCAACGGCAGGCATCGGCACCAACCTCTACCTTGCAAAGCTGGCCATGGACATTGTGGCAAAACACATCCCGGCAGACAAGGACGGTGTCCGCATTGCGGAGCTGGACGAGCAGTCTTACCGGTATCTGCTGTGGAACCACCGCCCTCTGACAGATTTCTGGATGACCGGCCCCGGCACCGTCAAACGGCTGGAAGCCCACGGCATTTATACCATGGGGGACTTGGCACGGTTTTCTATTCACGGAGAAGATCGTCTGTATGAGATTTTTGGCGTGGATGCGGAAATTCTCATCGACCACGCATGGGGCTATGAGCCCTGCGGCATGGAAC